>Ga0306912_1000462_pt1 | contig 23911 bp, 31 predicted proteins | sample AntRauFillE10628_FD_190443 | JGI IMG/M metagenome (GOLD analysis project Ga0306912, IMG submission 190443) | Saline lake microbial communities from Rauer Islands, Antarctica - Metagenome Filla E10 #628 (v2) (version 2) | ecosystem: Environmental > Aquatic > Non-marine Saline and Alkaline >... | reverse complement strand
TAGTAACTTTTCCTGTAAATGCATTCATTATTTTTCTCCGGTAAAAAAATTCTTAAAACTCTCGTGTCCGTGTTGATTCTTGGTGAGCGTAATAGCTTCTTGCACACTCATTTTATCGTTGCTAAGATTTTTGCTCTCAAGGAACATCTTAACACCAGCTTCGCAAGCACCCGTGATGACTCGATAGGCTTCGATCAACTCTTCTATAGACTTAATATCGTCAATTTTCCACGAGCTGAATCGACTAGCGTCACGACTTGATATCTTGTATCTCAAGTCACTTATAGATTTTTCTATTGTTTCGCCATGTGAAAATTTATCTCCACTCCGGGCGACATAAGAAATCTTGTTGCTAAAGTCCTTGCACTTATAAACATCAACATGTCCTTGAGTTTTTGATGAAACTGGTTTCAAGCAAATGCCGTCAGCAATTACGTACCCGCGAGATAACCAGTCGTCAAAGCTAGGCGTTGCTATTTCCTCGCGTCTGACTACGTTCACGTTGTCACCATGGATAGTCAGGCGCTTAGGTTCTACGTGGCAATATACAGTGCAATTATCATACGCATCGACTTCAACAAGTGACGAATAGACGCGGACTACAGATGCCATGAAGCCTTTAGTTCTAGAAGAGTCGTAACAACTCGAAATACTGTTATCGAAATTCTCTGAGCTGGAATCATCCAAATTCACTGAACTAGAGTTGTTCCGGTTCTCTGATCTAGAATTATCGAAATTGATTGAACTAGAATTATCGTAGTTTTTTAAACTAGAATTATCCCGATTTTCTGACATGGAGCTACCCCGATTTTCTGCCGTCTCATTATTTCTCAAAATTCTCATTTCTTTTCTCCCTTTAAATATTTTTATACTCGCCCGACTCAATCGCAAACAGAAGCAGTATGCCAATTTGTTCATGGGTAAGGCCGCCTTTGTTTATCCCTGCTGTACTTGCCGATGGCCCGTCGTTGATGAACGAGGCACATTCTCCAAAAATTTGAGGGTTAAGGTTGCCTAGGATTCCCACCTCCCAAAGAATTCCGGCCGCTCCTTCCACCCTATCTCTTTTGTATCCCTCAACCTTAAATTCCTCATTCGCCACGCCTAAGCAACACATAGCTGTAGGCGTTTCGTCAGGATGCAAGGCATTGCTCATTCTACCCTTAAGTTTTTCATGTTTCCCATTTATCAGAGCTTTCGCCCATCTAAGACAATCGTTTTTTCTCATTTTATACACTCCCTACTTTCGATTTGGTAACTGTACCCTTGTGTCAAGTTGAATTTTGTCTCTAATATTGTATATTTGACTCATGAAAAATTCCTTTATGAAGCTTTTGAAAAAGTCTGCGCAACCTTTGAAAAAATCAAAACAGGTGTTTTATTAGCTGCTCCACGGCCTCTCTTAACCTTTGCTTTACCACCAACATAGGTTTCACCTAGCTCTACAATCTCATTGTCACCTAATGGGCCATCATCATCGGTCATAAGTAATCTTATTTGCCGGGCCATGCGCCAAGCACATTTATAAGTTACACCTAGTTGTCGCTCTAATTCTTTGGCGGCAACTCCATTTTTACTTTGACTCATTAAGAAAATAGCGTGAAACCAAAGTGTTAACAACGTACTTGATTTATGAAATATCGTACCCTCCGTTGGTGATACCTGATAACCGCATTTACAAGCGTATGATTTTCTCCCTCTTACACGGTAAAAATCTTTACTCTCACAATTAGGGCAAGTTAAGCCTTTGGGCCAGCGGTTTTTGAAAATGAAGTCTAAACACGCATCATCGTTGGGAAAATCAGCTTTTAGGTTTTTAATTGTATATTTCATCTTTTCCCCTTTAGTTTTCTACTGATAGCCTTCGCCCCATTTGGTGCGTCTATTGGGTGCCCCACTACTTCAAAAAAGTCTCTGTTTTCAATACTTTGTTGCAATGAACGTGCTATCAAATACATTTCAAGACTTGTTAAATCTCTTTCAATCTTGGAAGCTGCCCAGTCGTAAATTTTCTGTCTTGCTTTGGGAATTAATTCTATATCTAACTCTATTGCATAAAATTTGAATAACGTGTCTGCTAATGCTTGTTCTTTATCTCCGTATTTTTTTTCTAACTCGTTAAAAATTCGTTCAACTATAACTAAAAGCATTTCACCGTCACCGCAAGTTGGTTCAAAGAAAAATGTCTCATGGTCTGACAAGGCAGATTGGTCAAGCATATCAATCATTTGATTGGTGATTTTGGATGGGGTAAAAACTTGTGCTTGTTTAAGTTTTTTCACATTACCCTCTTTCGCCTGTATACAATTTTTTTGGTTGAATTGTTTCAAGCACTACATGACTATCGGGAATTTCCTTGAATATGGTGGTTATAGAGTTTAGAGGCTCTCTTGTGGCCAATTCAACAACAACATCTGGAAATGCACCTTTTCTTACTATTTTCACATCATAGTGAAACTTTGCTTTTTCCATAAATTGTAATACATCATTAATACATTCTGCTCTAAATTTATAAGTTTGTTTTTTCATTTCATCACCTCTTTGTTGTGATTTTTTTTAGTCTAGTTACTATTCATCATCTTCCATGAATTTTGCAATAACTTCACTAATCGCAGCATCATCAATTCTAAAGATTCCATTTTCATCGTCCTCAAAATAAATACCGGCGGGTTCAATTCTGAAATGCTGTCTATAGTAGTCCGCCGCGGCCGAAAAATCGGAGGTTGGAATGGCGTCTGTGATCCGGCGCGGAAGGTCTTCAAAATCGCTATCGCGACTCGTAAATTCTAAGTCAAGCCCAAGTAACTCAGAAATAAGTTTGTCTAGTCCTTCACTCAAGAGACCACGATTGAAATTAACGTCCTGAATAAAGTCTGACACAAGACTATATAATTTGCCATTTAGAGCAGCGTCCATGGCTTCACGCCACTGTCTTTCGCTTATTTTCCATTGCTCCATATCAGCTTGTTTTGTATGTTTAGTACATTCCAATAGATCATCAATAGAATTCATGTCGCTACACGATATTGCAAAACTCACAAAATTCTCATTGTGCTTGTGTTCATTCTTAAACTCGCTAAATCTATCCATAACCACGTTTGAGTAGTAAACCATTTTTCCGTTTTTAAAATGCATCTGGTGCCTCCTAGTTGTTGTTTGCGTCTATAACCAGCATAGCACTATTTTTACTTGTTGTCAAGGGATAGTTACCTAGTCTTTCTCCTTTTCATGTACAGTCTGCGCTTCAGAACGTCTCGCTCCGTTTTTAGCGCGACAACTTCTTTTTTAAGCTCCTCGACTCGCTCTCTGAATGTCCAGTGGTTTTCAACGTGGTCACTATATCTATTTTTTGTGTTCTTAGGTTTTTGCGCTTGGCCTGTGTGTGCTGCATACGCACTGGCGCACATAGCACAAGTCACCTCGAAAGGACTCTTGGTATCTTGAAAATTCCAGTATCTTGCCTTGCCGCAAAAATAGAGCTTGTCCTTTTTTACTAGGTGAATCTTCATCGCATTATCTCGCATTACTCCAACCCTCTTTCAAATTGACGAATTAACTTTCTTGACTGACAGTTTCGTCAAGCCGGGAATCGTATGTTATTCCGTGCTGCTTAAAATTATTCAAGACCCAGTCAAGAATATAACGCTGCTCTGGTCCTTCAAGAATATTGTCGAGAAATTCGTCAATGTCTTTAAACGAAACGGTACTCTTCTCCTCGCGTCCCGTTTTTATTTCTGCACGCTCAATGACCGCGCGAATAGTTATATCTCTCACTCGCCAAGCTCTGCTTTCAAAACTTCAATAACACCACTGGCTTGTTTTGAGGTCTGGATAGAGTTAATCTTTTCACTTGGCCGCGGGTTTTTGACTCTTTTGTTCAGCATATTTATTAAGTCCATTTGTTTTTGCGAAGGCCTTGGTTCTTGACTCTGAGATGATTGATCGTCGTGGTTATTGGTTTCATCTGGGTCTTTTGTGTCGTCAATTGCTAGCAAGCCGTTCAGCGCATACTTTCGAGCATAGGAGCTTGTAGCGCCTGTAACTTGTGCCGAGTCCATTCCTTTTTTGTCTAAAGACTCTCTGGCAAACGCAACCGAAGCAATAGACTCATCACCTACATTCAGTAAAGCTGTTGCCTTCACATAGTAACGATCACCGATCAAGACAATGTCATCATTGATTGTAATGGATTCATTCTCACCCAAAAGAGGTTTAACCGCTTCAAGTATCTGCTCAGCTTTTCTAAATTTGTACTTACCAAACGCATTGATCTCAGTCTTAGGGACTTTAAGACTTCTTTGAATCTTGCTTAAACTTTTTTTCACGGACATGATCAAACTCCTTTAAAAATTTGTCTACGTTTCGAGCTTCAGCTTTATAACAAAAAGGGCATCTATATTCCGAGATGCACTCGCAAACTGCTTCAAACTCGTTTTTGCATTTATGGCAACGAATAATCAAAAGTCCCTCCTGGATAGTGGCCTGACAAGAACACCACCCAGAAGGGACTAAGCATGTGGCTATCGCAACCACTAGAATATTTAATTAGGCTTGTCAGGCATCTGAAACATACCACGTTTTGAAATGTTGTAAAGCCCGAAACTTTTGATATTGAAAAAAAGTCATATCACTTTAGTGACATGCGGAGAAAAGGAAGGATAAACGCCGCCAAATAACAAGATGACGGCGTGTCCTTGCTGTAAAAAACGCTCTAAACTTGGTTATACTCAAGCACGAAACCAGATATATACGCCGCATCGCCGGAGCTTACTGCGTTTATCTGCTCGCCAGCATCTAGAATGAAAGTATTATAGCTCATTTCTTCACTGAACACATACGGGCCTTGCTTTCCAAACCTGTTCCCGATGCTTACTTCCGCGCTCGTACCGGTAGCCGATGCCTCGTTTATAACGATGACCGCGTATCGCCCGGAGGGGACTTGATATCTCTCCGTTCCGCTGGGGCCGCCTTGAGCAAAGTTAATGTTAACGGTGTTAATTACTTCTGCTTGATTAAATGTCATAATTACCTCGGTCGAAAGTGGATTAAAAGAGAACAGTCTTCAGCACCGGTCATTGCACTGTCAATAACTAGCTTCATCGCATCGCCTGCATCAAAATTTGTCTTGGAAAGTATTGGAGTCGTTGAACCGGACGCGGGGCCGGCAACCACCGTATCATTCAACACGTCTTTTATTAAATATGCTTGATTACCGACATTAATATTGAAGGCAGGTTTAGTTGAAAAGATACTGCCTTCAGTTGAGCCTGAAGCTGAAAGCCATTGCACGTCAAGAGTCGTCGTGCCAGCGCTTCCCGTTTTTCGATTCCACAAAGTTATTCCGACAATCTCCATGTCAAAGAGAACTGGGAATATACCATCGCGACCCTCAACACCAACACCTCTTTTATAAAGCCTGTTAAGATGCCAAGCGTGCGTATCATATTGCTTGGTGGCAATGAAGTTTGTGGTTTCACCAACCTTAAAAAACAAGTCTTCACTCAGACCAGACTCGGAGTCAACTTCTTCTATCTGTAATATTCGCCTAATGCCTGTAACATCTGTCATTGTAACCTCGTGTTTTATAATATTCTATAAGGCAGCCCTTTATCGCTTTTAAAACCTATCAATTTAAGCTTGTCACCGTTCGCAGGTGTAAAGCCTAAGTCGCTATCCACTGTAACAGTCAGACCGTCTATCGCCTCAATAAGAACGCCGGGCGACTCGTTTGTGTAGTCAGCATTATTGACGCGAACAGTGGAACCAATAAATAACTTGCTTGCATCCGCAACGTCAAACTCTAGTCCACTAGCGCCCGAGCTGACTGCAACACTCGGATTCCAAAAACAATGCAGCGCCTTTGAGAAATTCCCAGCGTCTGAATAGTTTGCGATAGACATTTTCATACCATCAACAACAGTAATTCCAGGATCAGAGATTCTTAATTGGTTTGGGTTTGAGTCAACAACTCCGTTAATACTTGCCACGCCAACAACGCTAAAATCAGAGTTGTATATTTTTACAAACTCACCGACATAGCGCTCCCACTTTTGCGCCTCGCCAAGTGAAACGATAGTAGTGAATGAAGGTTTTAACGTTAATGCACCGCTCTCAAGAGACTCGACCTCTGATGAAGGCGATATCACGCCGTATCTTGCTATCGTAAAATTTGTATCCAGCAGGTCAACGGTAACGCGCCCTTGGAAAGAAAAAGATTTATTTACAACCTCCATAACCCGAGGTGAAAAATTTCTGGAGCCTTTTTTAGAATCATAGATTTTAAGCGCAGGTGAACCAAAGATGGCACGGTCTCCGACATCTATATTAAAGCCAGTTCTTAAATCAAGCTCTACACCACTTACAAAATCGGCAGCAAACTTAAAGCGCCGTAAAAAAGCATTGGCCTGATTAAGTATCTGTGTCCGTGACTCAGACCTAAAACCATCGGCTTCAATTATTAAAGGATTATTTTTTAAAGCATTGATTCTTTTCAAACTTGAAGCGGAAAAAACTGCCAGTTTATTCAAGAAATCATCTTCAAGAGAGTCTTGATTAAACTTATAAACAACAGAGTTATAAAAGTTCTCATTTACTGAGCGCACAATAGTGAGCTTGTCTGGGTTTAGAATAGACTTCTCGTCAAGCACCTGCGTTTGGAAGTCGGCCAGAGGTGGCACCGTAATGCCTATCGAGACGCGACCTTTTCGGGGTATGACATAGAGCCCGTTTGGAAACATAAGCCGCTTAGAAATAAACTCTTTGCCTTCAACCTGCTCTTTTACATAGATATCCATGTCAGGAAAGCGGGCATTGAAGAGGCCAAGAATTCTCTCGTGCTCCTCAATATCCACTTGCTCCGGCTTCATGGATAGACCAATAGGCCATACGTTATATCTTGATTTTATTTTTGCAGTATAAGTTGCGTTTACAAGCGTATGTGTAAAGAAAAGCAGCGTGCCTTGCTCGTCTTCCACGACACGATTTATCGTTTTTTCTACTAGGAAAGTCTCACCATCGAATATATCAATAAAGTCTCCGGCCGTAACACCGAATTCACTGCCAAGTCTCAAGGCCTTGAAGCGTACACTTGTAAAGTTTGTTGCTTCAAATTCGTTTATATAATAGTAAGTTTCGCCTGGCGTCGATAGCATCAGCTTTAAAGATATATCAATCGCTTTACCTTTCAACCGGTAAAACCTTCCAACCTCGTCCTCGTTGCTATGCGCCTCGGCAACAGTGTTTAGTTGTCCTCTGATCACGGTCAAATCATTGCCACTAATGGCAGTATACTCTAGTAACTCATCACCAATTAGGACATAAGTCTGAAAGTCGCTCACAGGCACCACGTAGTCAGTTGTATCATCAAGCGTGATAGTTGTTACGCTGTTGTTAATGGAACCGCTAAGCTCCCTTGTTTCCTCTGTAAAAAGCTGTTGTCTTTTAAGTTGTTCAGGATGAGAGATTTTTAGAGTGAAGCTAGCAGCATCGGCACTGATTTTAGTGATAAGACCTTGGAGCAAGACCACAGCATCATCTGGGAAACGTGTCGCGTCAAACATAAAGTAAACCGTTGCACTCGCCGAAAGCAAGTCCTCAAGTATAAAACCTGGGGCGAATAACTCGGACAACTCTTCGCCAACATCGACAAGCTTGATATTAATTGTCGTAACTGATGATATCGCACCTCTGTCTTGCTTTAATTGCTGAGTGATTTTAGTACTGGAACCTTGAAGTGAAATATAGTCACGACTGTTTGGGTCAATTGTTGCACCACCGTAAACCAGAGTAGGCTTTCCATAGGTCAACCCTTCTTGGCCGTACAAGGCCGATGTTTCAATATCTAATGCACCGAATATCCTATCAATCCCATCAATCTTTAAGACGATGTTTGGTCTCTTGTTAAGCTCTTTAGATTTTACAAGAGTTGTCTGTGTTAAGTTTTGCGCCAAAGGAGACTCCGATAATAACTATCTTAAAGAAAAGTCTCTAAATGACAAGAGCCTTGTTTACGTTTGGAAGCTATAGATGTAAAAGGGATGTGCCCTGGAGGGGGGAGACAAGACCCCAATCACGTCGCCAGCGCCAGGGAAAAGGTGACGTGGTCAAGCTTGCGGCCTCATGTCGATACACTTTGCATGGTCCCTAATCGGAGTAGACCCGATCGCCCTACGCCAACATACACGGCCAGCAGACAGGGAAAGAGACTACACCACAAGCCGGGAAACCGGATGAGAGTTTGGACTTGAAGGTGTACGCGGATAACTAGCTTTTCAAAGTATATATGCCAAGTGCTATATACAGCTAGATTAGGATTCCTATGTCTTCAACCTTTGCATAAGTAATTATAAAACATTAACTGTATTCAATTCAACGTTACATACCTCAAGCATTAAACAGTAAAAATTGTAATTATAAATTCTATATATAAAGTAGAATTTCAAACAACTTAATCACATTTAGTAGAGTCAAACATATAGTATATGTCTCAAGCTTCTCACATATTAGAGACATTCAAATAGTAGTCATAAACTCTATATATAAGGCAGAGTCTCAAACAACTAAATCACATTATAAGATTCAAACATATAGAATATCTCTTAATTTTCTTACATATTAGAGACATTCAAAGTATATTAGTCAGTGAATATTTTACTTATCTTGTATAAATCATTACAATTATAGCAAGCATAACGTGCAAACCAGAATCACAACGTGAGTGAAGGTATAAGTGAAAGTAAAATCTAATTCGGTTGAAGTCATTTCTATTGACTTATTAAAACCTCATCCACAAAACATGCATAATCATAGCGATGAGCAGATTGATAGACTCTGCAAACTTATTGAGTATCAAGGCTTCAGAATTCCATTAACCGTACAAAAAGATACAAACTTAATTGTAGCTGGCCACGGCAGGTTATTGGCAGCAAAGAAATTAGGTGCTGAGAAAGTTCCCGTTATCTATCAAGAATTTGAATCATCCGAGCAGCTTTATGCGTTCATGGTTTCGGATAACGCAATCGGCAAAGATACTTGGGCGACATTAGACTTCTCGCAAATCAATAACGACATAACAGCTTTAGGCCCTGACTTTGATATTGACATGTTGGGATTAAAAGATTTTGAGATTGAAGTTGCTGATAAACTTGAACCTGGCAGCGATGAAGACGATGTTCCAGAAGTTGTCAATCCTATAAGCTGTAAAAATGATTTATGGATACTGGGAAAGCACCGTTTACTTTGTGGTGACAGCACGGTGATCGATGATGTCGAGCGTTTGCTGAATGGTCAGGAGCCTGATTTTATCCACACAGACCCGCCATGTGGCATGAGTGCTGTTGCGAAGTCCGGTGTGATGGCAATGAAATATAAAACCGATCTACTTGGGGATGACTCGACTGAGGTGGCAAAAGACTGTTTCCAATTAATTCAAGGTCTATATCCTAAAGCAAAGCAGATATGGTGGGGCGCGAATTATTATTCAAGCGTTTTACCTGATAGCGAGAACTGGATTGTTTGGAATAAAAACAATGGCGTTTCTGATCAGACTGACGCAGAGCTTGCGTGGGGGAATTTCAGATCGGTGGTAAGAATGTTTACTAAGAGGTCTAAAGCTCGCAACAGGGTTCACCCTGCGCAAAAACCAGTTGAGCTTATCGACTGGTTTATAGGTAATAAAAGATTTAAGCATGAACCAAAGTTGATAGCAGACTTCTTTGGGGGCAGCGGTTCAACGCTTATCTCAGCAGAAAAAAACAATATACCTTGCGTAATCATGGAGTTTGACGAGAAGTTTTGTGACGTGATTATTAAAAGATGGCAAGAATACACCGGAAATAAAGCAAAACTAGAGTCTAATGGACAGACTTATGATGAAGTCAAGGAGAATAGAGATGGCGATGCCGAGAAAAGAAGTTGACAAAGAAACACTGGAAAAGCTTTTTTATATGCAATGCACGCAAACAGAAATCATGGGCTGGTTTGGGATTCAAACTAAAGACACATTGAATAATCGTATCCGAGAGATTTACGGCGAGGACCAATCATACTCGACTATATACGAGCAAAAGCGCCAAGGAGGACGAATCGCGGTGCGCAGGAAGCAAATGCAGGTCGCTGAGAGTGGCAATGTTTCTATGCTGATCTGGCTTGGTAAACAATATCTTGGCCAGTCAGATAAGAACGAAGTGCAATCCGAAGAGACTGTCACTGTGAAAATATCAGGCCAGCGTGGAGATTGATTTAGATAACTGGGACATGCTTCCAGGGCAGAGTGAAATCTATTCAGACACAACCACAAACATCCTTATGCAATCGGCAGGGCTCGGGAGTGGCAAGAGTCACGGAGCAGTAAGAAAGGCCATTCAGTTATCAGCGCTAAACGCAGGCTATGCCGGCGGCTTTCTTTGTCCCACCTACGCAGATTTTAGAAAAGATATAAAGCCATTGTTTGAAGAGATATTAGAAGAGCATATAGGTCTACAGAAAAATAAGCACTATTGGTTTCATAACACTCACAAAGAATATCGCTTCGCATGGAATAAAAAACCATTGTACATTTTTACAGGCGAGCAACCTATCGCAGGGCCCAACCTTGCCTACTGTTTAATAAATGAATTTTCCCTTATTAAGTTTGAACGTATCAATGAAATGCTTCGAAGGGTTCGGGTCAAGGGCGCAAAGTATAAACAAAGGGTCATGGTTGGGACGCCGGAGGCCGCAGAGTTTTGGCTAGAAGAGTTTGTTGAAGCGCAAGAGAAAATAAACGACGAGACTCCTAATAATTTTAGAATCGTTTACTCAGACACGAGTGAAAATAAGTTTGTTGATGAAGGATATAGAAAGCAGCTTGAGGGTTTGCTAGACGAACAGCAGTTGAGAGTTTTTGCTTCTGGTCAGATCGTGAGGCTTGGCAGCGATTATTTTTATTATGCATACGATGACTCAAGCAATGTCAGCTCGGACGCCATATACAATCCAAGCAAGCTTGTCCTGGTGAACCTTGATTTCAATGTGGGAAAAATGTCGGCATCTTTTGCACACAAAGAAGGCGGGGAGGAAAATAAAGTAATTAAGATATTTGATGAGCTGGAACTAAAGGGCGACTCTGATACTCGGGATATGAAAAAGGCGCTGCTCGCTAGATATAAACCTGAGCAGATGTTGATAACGTGTGACGCGGCGGGAAAGAATAGGTCAACAACCGGACTCAAGAATATGCAATCGGATGTTGCAATCCTTAGGGCGCACGCCGAAGGTATGCCAGGACTTGACGTCAGGTTTAAGTCTCACAACCAAGGCATGAGAAAACGGCAACTATTAATGAATGGACTACTCTCAAAGCAAAAGATTATTATAAACCCCAAGTGCAAACTTGTCAGGCGAGATTTTAAATCAGTCAGGCAAGATAAAACAGACTTTGGCAAATCAAAGAAAAACCATGAATTGACACACTTTTCCGATGGTATAGACTATTTATGCGACTTTGAATTTCAGTTACCGGAAAGAAATATCACTAAACCATCAAGCGTAAGAAGGTATATGTAATGGACATGTTAAATATAAGTTATCGTAGACAAATACTAAACGACATAAATTCAGAAGAGAACAGAGATAGAAAAGCGGAGTCTCTTAAGCAATCTGAAATCTTTAGCGATCGCTTGTTTCAATATGTCAGAGAGGAATTGCGGCGGCATTTTAGTGAAGAGACTGTTAATGAAATGCCTATCGTTTCATTTATAAACTTTTTGCGACGTATCGTTAAGCAAGAGGCTTCAATATACAAAGACGAACCCGTCAGGAGATTTTTTGCTAATCAAGAGATGTCAGATGAGCAAGAAGAGGCGATTCAAGTTTTATATAAAAAGATCAGGGCGAATGTAAAGCTTAAGAAGTCTAATCAGAAATATAAACTCCAGGACCAGTCACACTTGATGATAGTTCCCGTGAATGGAAAGATTAAAGTACGCGCTCTTTATTCTCATCAGATCGATGCTATTCCAGATGCCCGAGACCCAGAGCAAGCGGCGGGGTATATAGTTTCGGCCTTTGATAAGAACAGGTATTTGACATATCAAAAGTTTCAAAGCGCAACGGGCTTTGGTGGGCGCTCGCAGACAGGCACCCAGGGCGGTTCGGATATTAACTTAAAGGTCGCAGACAAGGACGACTATAAGAAAAGCTTGGAGTATTACACCTATTGGGACAAAGAATATAACTTTGTTTTTAACGGGCGGGGCGAGATCATTGACCCGGCAACAAGGCAACCCATCGAGAATCCTAGACCAGAAGACGTTGAAAGCCCTATCCCCGGAATCATTCCTATTATTGATATCTCAATGGATAAAGACCTTGAGTATTTCATTCGCTCAGGCATGGCAGTAACAGATTTCTCGACTCAGTACAACGCCACAATGTCCGATGTATGGCATATCTCACGCATGCAAGGATATTCAATCGGCGTGATAAAAGGGCCTGAAGGATTAATCCCACAAAGTACGCGGCTAGGTCCAAACCTTTTATTGCACTTAAAAACGAATCCAGATGAAGGGACCAGTGCCGGTGATATTGATTTTCAATTTGTTTCGCCGTCACCAGATATAGCCGCATCTTTAAGCCTTTTAGAAACGATGCTCATGAATTTCATATCTAGTCGAGGGCTTGACCCCAAAGAGATAGCGACAGATGGTTCAAAAGATTTTAATAGCGCCCTTGAACGCATGCTTGCGATGATAGATCAGTTCGAGGCGACCAAAGATGATTTTGATTTATATGAAAGAGTTGAAGAGGACTTTTTCGAGATAATAAAAGCCTGGATTAACAATACTCCTGATCAACTTAATGAAGAGTTTAGAGTGTTTATACCGGAAGACGCAAAGATTAGCGTTAAGTTTGCAGAACCACAAATGGTTCAAACCAGACAAGAGAAAGTTAAGTATTGGCAAGAGCGTATTGATATTGGCCTGGCAACAAGAACAGATGCGATCATGGAGATTGAAGGTCTGACAAGGACTCAAGCACAGGATCGAATTAAGGACATAGATGACGAAGAGACTCAATCGATCCCGAGGTAATTTCTCTCTGGACATTGATTTAATTAGTGCTTTTGGTGGTGAAGTCCCAGAGGATATTGCCTTGGCGTTTGGTCAGGAGATCATTGATCGTATACTTGAGCGCACGGAAAGTAATGTCGGTTCAGATGATAAGCGTTATCAAAACTATTCAGAAGAGTATGCCGATACCCTTGACTTTATGGCGGCGGGAAAGTCTCGAACCAATCCAAACTTAGAGCTTACAGGTGACATGCTTGCAGATATAGATATTCTTGAAGCGAGTCCTGATAAAATAACCATTGGTTTTAGCGACACACTTCAAAGAGATAAGGCCTACAACCATCACACTGGTGACACGGTCCCGCGCAGACCATTCCTGGATTTGCCTGATGAAGTATACCGATCAATCGTGAATGATTTTAAAAGCGACATAGAAAGAAGAGAGGAACTAGGCTCAGGCCCTACGGCGTCAACGGTTTCTCTGCTTGAGTTGTTGGAGCGTATTGATGGCGAAAGTTAAGATCAATAAAAAGATTCTTGAATCCACGATTGCTAAAAAGATAGCCGAGGTAAAAGGCGCTCTTCAAGGGAGAAAGCTTCTTGATGATGTTGGCGAGCAAATAGTAAAAGATATAAAGCGAAACACCAGGACAGGAAAGGGGTTTAGGACTTCTCAGTTAAACGATATAAAAAACAACAAGAGAGAGAGCTTGCCTAGCCTTGAAAAGTCAACAATTAAAGCAAGAAAATATTACGCCAAGTTCAATCCCACGACCCAGGTGTATAAGTCAGGAAGGTCAAACCTTTCTTTTAGTGGGCAGCTTATTGACTCGATCGCTTACGATGTAAAAAAGGGAAGAGTGGTTGTGTCGGCGAGCGGAAGGAAGCGGCGCGCATATAGAACCTTGAAAGGGAAAGTGAAAAACACTCCTAGTAATGATGAAATCATTGGTTATCTTGAGAAAAAAGGTTTCTACTTTCTAGGCATAGACGACAAAACAATCGAAAAAATAAAAACAATTGCCAAAAGGCAAATAAGAAGACTGCTTCGCAGTTGACACAAATCGTAAATGGAGGTTATTCTAATGACAGAAGAGACAAAAGCTCCCACGGAGCAAACGGACGAGTCCACGACTAAGCCCGAAGCAAAACCAAACAACATTGACGCATTGGAACGAAAGAACAGAGAGCTTTTAGGGAAGCTTAAGTCTGAGAAAGAAAAGAGAGAAGAGTTCGCGAACCGTCTCGATAAGATCGAACAGGAGCGACTTGAGTCTCAAGGCAAGTATCAAGACATTAATAAAACTCTAAAAGAGCGCCTTGAAAATGCTGAGAAAGATAAGAAAGATCAAGTTGACCGATTTAGATTTCGGGTTATTGATCAAGAACTATCGAGAGCAGCGCTAGAAAATGGTTGTAAAAGGCCTGAGGTTATCCTTCGTTTACTAGAGCGTGAAGAGAAAGAGATGATTCAAATTGATGATTCATTCAAAGTCTCAAGGGATTCTATGTCTCCTGTCATTGATAGGATTAAGGGCGAGTATCCTGAGTTGTTTGAAAAGGTCTCTGTTACGACAAAAGATATTGCTCCGACGAGAGATATCCCTTCGCAACAACAACAACAAAAAACAGAATCAGAATTACTAGAGGAATATGTTAACAATTTAAGCAAATAACGCTTAAGAAACAGGAGAAAAAGATATGCCAGTTGAACAAACTTCAAGCGCGGCCTCAACAGGACAAGCTTCAATTGCCGAGATGGTTCAGGCCAGATTAAGAAAAAAATCAAACCTAGCAAGCGCGTTCATGGACGTTACAAGCTTTGCGCTGCCCGGTGATAAGTCAATCTCTTTCCCGCGCTGGACAAACCAATTTAATGTTCAAAAACTTTCAGGTTCACAAAAAGGTGATGACCAAGAAGCGCAGTTTGCATTAGACGAGCTAGAGCTTTCAGAGGAAGCACACATTCAGTGGCTTATTAAGAAGTTTGACCAGTCTCGCGCTAAGGTTCAAATCTTACAACAGGCCATTAACGAAGCAACAGACGCTCACGGTGCATCTTTTGGTGACGACATTTACGCTGCTCTTGTTGCAGGAATTCCGGGTGCCAACAAATTAAGCGATGGTATTACACAAGACGGCGTTGTTAATCTTATCGAGCGCGCTGACGAGGTCTTCATGCCAATGGAAGAGAGGACTTTTTCAGTTGGTATTGGTGCTTACGCCTCACTTTTAAAGATCGATGGTTTTGTTGATGCTTCCAAGTCAAATATTGACATCGTAAGAAGTGGACAGATCGGCGAGCTTTACGGCGTTCCAGTTCTTAAAGATTATGCCGTATCTAAAAATGTAATGCTTTTAGCTCATAGACAAGCAGTTGCATACGGTTTTGGCGCACTTCCGGCCATTGAAGATGAGAAGGCAATCGCTTACGGGACAGGGTCACGACGTTGGGTTATGGACCAGCTCTATGGGGTCAAGGAATTGAACCTTAACAAGCTTGTCGTTTCACAAGGTCTTGCTTAGTAATGGAGATAGGCAATCTAAATAAATCGCCGAGGTTCGTCAAAGCGTCGTCTTTGATGGGCCTACAGCGAAAGTTTAGATCGCTACAGTTCAAAGAGAACAAGCAGTATCGGGTTATCAATATTTATTTTGATGGGTCTGATCACGTTGCTTGGTATTATGATGACAAGATAGATTTAGAAATAGAAAAAACAGGAGAATAATAATGAGCGTTTTAAGAAATGAAAAGCAGCTTGTACGGTTTGAATATGATTTTGCCGTCGATGGTGGTGCAATTGGTGATATCACACTTAGACCGGATGTAGTTGGATTAAAAGAAGGCATGATCGTTACTGACATGATCGTAAGATCAATCGAAGCACTTGCCAGTGATGGTTCTGCTACTGTTACTGTTGGTGATGGGACAGATGTTGATGCATTTTTTGCAGACCAATTTGGCTCACTCGATGCTAATAACGACATTGTAAGAGACGGAACGCTTGCCTTGGAAATGGGAGCTGGTGCTTCGTTGACTTTGAGTGTTGGTGTTGCTGATCTTACTGCCGGTAAGCTCGAGGTTTACGCCGAGTGCATTAGTAAGTAATGTCCGTTGGTTCAGAGTCCATTAAAGATAGAGAGTTTAATAAGTTCGCTATTAAAAACGGGCGACGTGTTGTCAACGTAGACGCGTCGTCTGTGCGAACTACTCAGTTCGGTGAAGCGTTGCAAACTGGAAGAGAAGTTCTTTTCAATGTTAAAGCAAACGTGCCGTCGGTTTCGGTGTTAAGAAATCAAGTAAGCTCAACTGGTGGCGGTGCCGTGTCTATTGAATCGGGCGAGTTTATGCTTAGTGCGCCGACAGGTGGCAGCGTGAAGCTAGAGACGGCCGAGCGGGGGCGATATCTGGCCGGTTACGAGGCCCAGGCAGGGATAGGCGTAAGGCTTCCAAACCAGACATTCTCAGGTAACTCTTTTTTTCAATGGGGTTATTATGAAGAGTCAGTGGGTTTTGGTTTTGGAGTTGACTCGGACGGTGTTTACATATTCACAAGAAACAATTTTATAGATCAAAAGATACGACAAAAAGATTGGACCACCGACAAGATGGACGGGACTGGACGATCAAAGACGGTCCTTGATTTGTCAGAAGGCCTTATTTTTCATATCGACTATGCATGGTATGGATATAGTGCGGTTGAATTTAGTATTCAAGTAAAAAGCTCCGACCCCGAGATAAGGGACTACATGGAGGAGGTTCATAGATTCTCGCCAAGTAAAAAAGTTTCTGTTGAACAACCTAATCTTTATATAACAGCAGAGCTTAATAACGAAAATGACCCTGATCTTGAATCTTATATAGGTGGACGACAATATTCTACTTATGGAATTTTTAAACCTCAGCTTAGGATAGCCTCTGAGTTCGTGACTAATAAATCAGTCTCGGAAACTTTCACTCCTTTGATTTCCTTTAGAAGAAAAAGCCAGAGTCCTGCCCAGCTTGCACAAGCGGTAAGGATTCTTAATACCAGTGTTGCTTCATCGGACGATTTAATTTTTGGCTATCTTTTTGATGGAGTATTGACCGGGACAAACTTTAAAACGCCAAGCAATATGACAGCGTCTGAGACTGCGCTTGAAGCAGACAATAGCGCGACTGCAATCTCTGGTGGAGTCTCGATAGGACCGCTGGAACCGGTCATTGGTGGACAAGGGAGTCGTGCTGAACTAGGCAGCGATGGGTCTACTACTTTTGATCTGGTTGACGACAAGATAATCACATTGGTGGCAAGGACCGTGTCCGGCACCGGAACGGTTATCGTTGCAACTTTAAACCTGACCGAGGAGTGGTAATGATTTTCCCAAACCTAAGCGTAGAAAAAACACTCCAAGTAAAAGATGCGACCAGGCTTGATGCAAGAAAGTCTATCTATCGAGATATTGCAAACGTGAAAGATGTAGAAATCTCGCCTGAGAATGATGGGCTTGGTGACCCTCAATATGTTTCTGTTTACGAGTCAGGAGACTTTCAACTTTGGTATCTAGACTATTTATATGAGACGGACGGAGAAAAAGAGATCACTTTAAGAATAACCGATATTGCGGATGTCACTAAAGTAACCTCTGAAACTATCACGGTGTTAACAGAGGAAAGCGACGCTCTTTTCAGTAAAGATAAAGACATAGTAGAGGCCGAGCCCGACGTTATGAGATATCTCCCAGAGGGAAAGACAAGTTATTTATATGCTCACCGGGAATCGCAGCGAAGGATACTAGCGTTCCTTGATGAGAATAGAATCTGGAAAAACGACGAGACCAGGTTTACTAAAGACGAAATTGTAGACGTTGAGGAATTTGTGCATTGGTCAAGGTTCTTAACTCTTCACATGATATATACACAAAAGATAGTATCAACCGAGGACTTCTTTTCATTCAAAGCAGATGAATATAAAGGCCTAATGAATTCGGCCAGAGGTCGAGCAACACTAAGGCTGGACAAGAACGGCGATGGTGTAGTTGATACGAAACAAGATAGGCTTTCTACGTTGATGGTCAGGCGATGAGCAGACCTAGCGACATAAGGGACTTTATAAAGGCCCGGATCAGAGAGGTTATCCCAAAGGCGGTTCAGTCTCAGAACCCTCATACACCTGACACGGTGGGGGCGATGAGATACGACGAGTCTTATTACATATCTTTTGAACCTGTTGCCTTTAATCTTTTACAAGGTTTTTCAGAAATTACTTTTCCGGTGGAAATAGAAATCGGTAAGCGTGGCGGGACTGACCCTATTTTTTCGCATGATGATATATTGAACAGCGCTTTAGACATAGCCACAAAAATAAACAACAGGATAAACATGCCCGAAGCTTACGCAAGCGTATCGGTAACAACGGCGACGCCTGAACCGGTCCTTGATAACGAGCGATGGACGAAAATAATTATAGCAGCGGAGTTCGTTATTCATTGCTAGACAAGCAGTACTTAAATGGTAACATTTTTATAAACAACAAGGATGGTTAAAATGGTTTGCAAAACACAAAAATTCTTTTTCGAAGCCGGATTGGTACGGTTTGGCAGAGAGCATTGCCGCTCAATCGTAACGGTTGCAGATAGTTCAGATAACTTAAACGAGACTTACTTCGATCTTAATTCACAAGACCCAAGTTTTGAAAATGAAACTCAATACTTCGTTTGGTTTAATACCGGGGCAGGAACTGAACCAGTCGTGGCAGGCAAGACAGGAATTGAAGTTGCAATTAACACCGACGACACGGCAGAGGCCGTTGCCACTGCTCTTGAAACGGCAATAGAAGCGCTTGCCACAGATGATTTCAGGGCCGCGGTAAAAGTCGGCAGCCCGAGCAAGGTTGAAATCGGGAATCGTTTTGGTGGTGCAATTACGGCCGAAACGGATTCAGGTGCTACAGGCTTCACTCTTGCTGTTGAAACAGTAGGTATTGGTGGCGCTCTTGGAAAAACCGCGGATGGCATAGAGTTGGCGCTTGGCACTGAAACCGGTGATGTGACTACAAACCAAACCGGCTCAATTATCAATGCTCAGATTTATCAAGGTCAAACAGCAGAGGTTACGGCAAACTTTGTTGAGCTAGACACGTCAAAACTTAGAGCGTTGTTTGCAGTAATTGGCGATGAGCTACAAGATACATCTGACAATTATTTAATTGGTGGTGGCGAGTCGAAGCTTTTTCAAGACTTGTCTGTTATCGGTGGCCAGTTGGTTGTTCACCCTCAGAGATTGGCGCTTACTGACTACTCCAGGGATTTAGTTCTTTGGTCTTCAGCTCCAAAACCTAACTCGCTTAACTTTGACGGTTCAGCACTACAGCAGATTTCAACAACGTTTACCGGTTACGTTGACGACAGATACAAACAAAAAATCAACTTGTATGCCATTGGACCATGGACGGAAAAAGCTACTGTTGATGCATAACTACTAAAAGGGAGTATTGGATGGAATTTAATTTTAAAAAGAAGGACATTAAGATAAACGGTGAAGTTTACGAGATAAGCGAACCCAATGCCAGAATGGTTGCATTGCTTGGACGCTTCATCGGGATTAATGAGAAAAAGTTGACGGCCGAACAGATTGAAGACATGGCCAAAGTAGGCATAGAGGTTGTCACTTCAATGGGTTTACCTAAAGAAGTTGCAGACGAGTTGCCAATTGAGCCTTTGTTTAGAATAGCTGGGGCCTTTAATAACCAGGGAAAGTAACTGAGTCCGAGTTGTGCTTGTTTGAAGTTGCTGACTTTTTCAGCTCGGACCCGATTAGAATATTTAATATGCCTAGGTCAGAGTTTGAAAAGTGGTATGCGGCAATGTCTATATTAAAGGCAAGAGAATACAAGTCTCAAATGTCAATAGCAGATCATCCGCACCAAAAAGACGCTTCCAGGAGGGATAGAATAGAAGCGCTAGATCGCAGTATCGCAAACTACATGCCACGGAAAGTGCTAAGCATGGATGATTTAATTGAGGAGTTATCGGATGGCCACGCCTAGCATTGAAATCACACTAGACATAGACGGCAAAAAAACAACGGCCCTTATTACAAAGGGCGCAGTGAAGGCCGGGACAGTTGCCGGTGAACGGACGGGCGAAGCCTTCTCTGAGAAGTTTGCAAGCAATGCAAAAAAAGGAATAAAGGCCGGTTCAAAAGGTATTTCACTTGCACTTGACGGTGTAAAAAAAGCAGCGGCGGTGGCCGCAGGGGCCCTTGGTGTTCTGGGTGTAGCCACAGTCTTCTCTTCAAAACAAGAGGACGCAATTAGGAATCTTGAAGTATCCCTACAGCGAATCGGCGAATTTTCTAAAGAGACTTCGACAGAAATTCAAAACTTCGCATCGTCCCTGCAATCTGTTACCACCGCAGGCGACGAGGTTATCCTTCAACAACTTGCGATAGCTCAATCTTTCGGGGCGACGGCCGAGCAATCTAAGGAGCTTGTTAAGGCAGCACTAGACTTGTCAGCGGCGCAAGGCAAAGGCCTAGATGAATCTGTTCGTCAATTATCAAAGTCCCTTGGTGGTTTTGCAGGCGAGCTTGGCGAGGTTATTCCAGAAATAAAAGATTTAACAAGCGAGCAATTGAAAAACGGAGCGGCGATTAAAATTATTGGTGATCAATATAAAGGCTTTGCAACACAACAAGCACAAACTTTTAGCGGCGCTATCATAGGATTGAAAAACAATATTGGTGATTTCTTTGAGGCGATCGGCGCTACAATAACGCAATCGAAAACATTCAGGGCAGTTATTATAGCTGTTGGGCAGGGAGTTGCTATCGCTAGCGAATTCTTAAAAGGTTCGGCCGGGGGGCTTGGTGATCTATTCGCTTCATCATTGTCAGCTTTCGCTGAGCAGTTGCAGATCATCTTTAATGGATTAAGAATTTTAGGAAAGCAAATCGCAAACAATTCAGGAGTTCAACTATTCGCAAAACAAATAGGCACGGCCGCAGAGGGCGTTAACATACTTGGGACTACATTAAAAACATTGGCGAAAGTAGGGCAGATAGCTTTTGGTTCACTGCAAACTGGGCTGCTTTCTATTACTAATGGCATAACTGCAAGCCTGTCAGCGTTTGGTTTAATATCGGACGAGACGGCAAAAGCTGTTCGCGTGGCCCTTACTGAAAGCGCCAACGAGACTAAAGCATCACTTAACGAACTTTTTTCAGGTGAAACAATATCAAGAGCGGAAAGCTTTACTGAGTCTTTGAGAGCGACATTTCAAGATTTGACAGGCGGGCAGCTTGGAGATGAAGAGGGCGAAGGCCCTTTGGATGGCCTGTTTGATGTATTAAGCCTAGAAAATATTGAAAATATTAAATCTAGATTTTCAGAGTTGTCCGAGTCGGTGAAGTCGGAGCTTTCCGGCTTGAGTAGCACCACCCAAAAAGAAACAAATAAAATAGCTCAAGCACTAGAAAATGGATTAGTAAACACTCTTGCAACCTCTTTTGCCTTTCTAGGAAAATCTCTTGCAGGGGCAGGTGAAGGGTTTAAAGCTTTTTTAGGGCTAGTCCTGAACGCACTTGGCGACCTTGCAATCTCAATAGGGACCACAGTCGTTGCAGCATCACAAGCTATTCTTGGACTGAGAGCAATGCTTGCAGATTTTGGCATCTCAGGCCTTGTCTTTGGTGCGGCCTTAATTGCCGTAGGGGGCGCGCTGAAAGCTTTTAGTTCGTCGTTTGGTGGTGGTTCAAGCAATCCTGTCGGGACTTCTAGCGGCGGTGGTAATTTCACCTCTCAACCTAATAAGCCCGTAAGCGATTCTTTGGACTTTGCAGACACTGAAGAAAGGCAACAATCGAAAGTTAATCAGCTCATAGTAAACGGAGACGTTTTTGATTCTGAGGAAACAGGTTCGCGTATAGTGGAGCTACTTAACAACACGTTTGGTGACGAGGCAACTTCACTAGCTAATGCGAGGTTTGCATGACAATATTTAATAAATCAGTTTGGTATTACGGGCATACCGTAACACAAACAAATCGCGCTATAGACTTCCAGGAAGCCGGGGGGCCTTTGAGCGCAAACTTAAGAGTAGGGTCATACTCCCTTACAGGTTTTGCTGCCGAGGTTGCAAGGACGCTAAACCTCGCAGGCGACAACACCTATACTTCCACTGTCGATAGATCAAGCAGACAGATCACAATAAGCTCGGACGCTATTTTTTCCTTGTTGCCTGTAACAGGTGTAAGCTCACAGGACGTTTTTTCTTTACTGGGTTTCAGCACTGATCAAACAGGTGCAACGGAATATACTGGTACGGCCTCGGGCTTTGAGTATTCCCCTACTGTTACTCTTCAAGATTATAACGACTTTGAAAGGGACCAGGAAAGCGTAAATGCTCTTGTCAATACGACAGCATCGGGAAGAGTGGAGTCAGTAACTTTTGGTAGAAATAAGTTCATGACATGCAACATTAGATACCAAAGCAACAGAAAATTATCTTTTGCAAACAATAATGACACGGCGGTGGAAGATTTAATTAGCTTCTTAGAGTACGCCACAACTAAAGCCGTCTTAGAGTTTATGCCCAACGTCAATGACCGAGACGATTTCAGGCAAGTGGTTTTGGAATCAACGTCTGCTTCTAGTTCAGGCACCGCGTTCCGGTTAAGAGAATCCGACGGCATCCCTGGTATTTACGATACTGGTCGATTAAGATTTAGAGAAAGGATTTTATCATGAGTGTAACGAACGGCCAGCCAGTTAACGCAGAGGTCACGAACGCTGCTTATGTTTCAAAGACGACAGATAGTACGGTTGAATCAAAGATCACTCTATCAAACCTTTCTAGCGGCGACGAGATTCTTAACTTACAAGAGACCGTCAATACTTCACGAACAGAAGAGTATGCCGAGCAGACGATTGGTGCTGGTGGCGAAATTGATTCCATTGTAGGCGTGGGAAGGCAGCTTAGGCTTGTGAAATCGTCGGGCGGCGAGGTTGTGCTTAGTGGTCTTGTTTTTGGGAGCAAGGCATTTTCTGGTGGTATAGAGATAACACTTCTTGGCACGAGTGATACTGACTATATCAAGCTTGAGAATCCAGCGCTTGATGATACCGAAGACTACGCTTTATTAAATGGTTCAATAGAAATTAAGAAATATACATCAATTACTTTTAGATACTCCGAGGGGTTAACAAGATGGATCGAAACTTCACGAAACTAATTATAGCAAGCCTTTTGATTCTCCTTATTCAAGACGCTCATGCCTTCATAAGCGGGACAGGGAGAAATATAAAATTTGATACCGCGTCAACACAAGACAACGACTTTATAGAATTTTTAAACAACCTAGAATTCAGCTCTACTGGATATGTATTACTTCCCAGCGGAACTGTTGCACAAAGACCTTCATCCCCTGTTGCTGGCATGATTCGCTACAATTCAGACGACGTGACCTTTGAGGGTTACACGGACGAGTGGGGTCCTATCGCTGGGGCTGGTGGAGCTGACTTAACGGAGTTTATTCTTGACCCTGGGTTTGAAGAGGGGATATCAGAATGGACGTGTACAGATGCAAGTGTTGCACAAGTTGCAAGTGCTGGGTTTAACGGTTCAAACGCTGCAAAAATAACCTTTAGCGCAGACGGTGGCTTTTGCGATCTTTCTGTAGACTTTTCTGGGCTTAACTCCGAAGGCTTGCCTGTTTTAACGGGCGCATACTTTGCGACTACTTCAACAAACGTAAAAATAGAAGCTTTGAAAAACGATGCTGTCTGGGCCGACTTATCAAGCAAGGTAATCACAGATGGCGAGTACCATCCTATCTTTGCAAGTCCTAAATCATTAGGCGTAACAGGCTTTCGTGTAACAGG
>Ga0306912_1000459_pt1 | contig 24033 bp, 29 predicted proteins | sample AntRauFillE10628_FD_190443 | JGI IMG/M metagenome (GOLD analysis project Ga0306912, IMG submission 190443) | Saline lake microbial communities from Rauer Islands, Antarctica - Metagenome Filla E10 #628 (v2) (version 2) | ecosystem: Environmental > Aquatic > Non-marine Saline and Alkaline >... | reverse complement strand
AGCAAGGAAGCAAGGATGCGTGGTGTGATTTTGGCCGGCGGAGTCGGGAACCGACTCCGGCCGTTGACGCAGGTGACCAATAAGCACCTGCTACCGGTTTGGGACCGTCCGATGGTGTTCTACGCCATCGAGAATCTCGTCAAATCCGGAATTAAAGACATCCTGCTGGTGACCGGCGGCCGCCATGCCGGCCATTTCTTGACCCTGCTCAAGAACGGCCATCAGCTGGGTGTCAATCATCTGGAGTACGCCTACCAGGAGGGGGAAGGCGGCATCGCCGATGCCCTCAAGTTGGCCCAGGAGTTTGTCGAAGGGCAACTCTGCTGTGTGATGCTGGGGGACAACATCTACCAGTACACGATCCGGCAGGCGAAGCAGGCTTTCGAGCGACAGGGCAGCGGGGCGATGGTGCTGAGTAAGTCCCTCGACGACAAGACACTCGATCCTTGCCGCTTCGGGGTGGCTTTCCATCGGCAGACGACCGATGGTTCGCATTACCTGGACAAGATCATCGAGAAACCGAAGCGATCGCAGGTCCAGGGCCGTATCAACCGCGGCGGTTATTGCCGGGTGCTCACCGGCACGTACTTCTACGATCCCTCGGTATTTAATATCTGTAATCAGCTCAAACCGTCCAAGCGAGGTGAACTGGAAATCTCGGATGTCAATCGGCATTATCTCGAGCAGCAAACCCTGACCACCCATAACGTGCCGGGCTGGTGGTCCGATGCCGGGACCATCGAGAGCCTGTTCCACGCCAGCAAACAAGTCAAACTCCTAGGGGCGAACAGTGACCAAGAAGCCGTGCCCACACTTTGATGGCCAGATCTCCGAAGTGCCCTACCTGACTGAGGCTCAGGGTTTGCACGGGGATGATCGTGGGTCTTTCCAGGAACTTTGGCGGCGGCAGCGTCACCAGCGACCGCGGCAGGTCGATCAGATCAATATGAGCCTCTCCTGGCAGGGAGTGCTGCGAGGGTTGCACTGGCAGGTCGAGCCCCATGCCTTGGGGAAGTTCGTTCTCTGTACGCAGGGGCAGGTACAGGACGTGGCGGTCGACTTGCGGCGACAAAGCAAGACCTTCGGGCAGTGGCAGGAGTACCTGCTGGAAGCGGGCGGCCGCTGCGTGTGGGTGCCGGCGGGCTTTGCTCACGGGTTTCTGGTTTTGAGTTCGACGGCCCATGTGGTTTATTTACAGGACGGCAGCTACGACCCGGCGGCGGAGCGAAGTTTGCACTACGCTGATCCGGAAGTAGGCATTCAGTGGCAGCTTGAAGGACTCGAGGTGCAGGTTTCCGAGAAGGATCGCGACGCCGCCGGATTGAGAGGACGGAGCGTTGAAGATTTTTTCCATTAAGTGGTGGATGTGGTGGTGCTGCGGGGAGTCCGCGTTTCGCCGGCATCGTACGGAGTACCAAGGGGACGGGTCGGCCGGTTTCACTGGCGGTTTGGGGCTGATCTGGTACCGCAAGTGGCGAGGGTTGTTTCGATGGAGTCAGTATCGCTTCGGGGATCCCTACTTGGAGATTGCCTTCAATCCCGGGCTGCCGACGCCGACCTTTGTCTCGCTGCTGAAGGCCGATAGCTCCCAGATGCGGATTCCGCTGCAGTCGATCTCCTTGGAGGAGATGAGCCAAGCGGACGTGGTGAAGGCGAAAGAAGCCGAATCGGTCGATTGCCTGCTGAAGAGCCTCCCTGCGGGACCGAGAAGATTTGCGACTGATCGAGGGCTACCTGGACAAGTTGCAGCAGCACGGCGAGATGTTCCCCTTGCCAATGACTCCGCAAGACGTGTTGGATTGCGGGGAGACCCATGGAACTGCGAAAGGATTGTTTGAGGCGAAATGTCAGATCCAGAAAAAGCTCGTTTCCGCTTAATCGTCGGTTGGAGCCGAGGGGGTCTAGGGTACGTGGCTCAGTTGCTGCGATTGGCCGGCCAGCAGGTCGGATATACCTTTGATGAACAGACCACCGAGGAGAACGTTGCCGAGCGGGCCGCTCGTTGTCAGCCTTTTGAGGTCTCGCCGTTCGTGGTGCCTTTCCTCAACCGACCGGAACTCCGGCAGGCTGAGGTCTTGTTCCTGGCCCGGGATCCGATGCGGGTGCTCAATAGTCTCTACTTCCTGGGGCTGCTGCATGGGGAGCGACCTTCGGCGGTGGAGCGATATGCCTTCCGGCACTTGCCGGAGTTCGAGGCCCGTTATCGCGGCAAACCCGCCCAGGCGGGTTGCTCGTATTTGAACCAGTGGTTGCGGCTGGCCGTCCGGCAGCGAGAGGAGCTCGCTTATCTGCGGCTGGAGAACGGTCCGCAGACTCTGCTGCAGGAGCTACAGGTGCCTGTTGATTCTCCGCCCTACTGCCCGCCCTACGTCAACAGTTCGGGCTGCATCCAGAAGATCGTGCCTTCGCAGCTGCCTGAGCAACAACGCGAAGGGATGAAGCAGCTGCTGATCCAGCTGGGCTATTACTTCCCGGTGTGGCTGCCCCGCGGCGGCCATGCTCATTTTATCAACCCGGACTGGCATTCCTGATGGAGACGATCCGCGTCAACCGCTTCAAGACTTACCGGACGATCCGCTGGTATCGCTCGAACTACCTGTGGTCGCCCAGCAACCCGTATCTGCAGCAGTACAAGATCCAGGTCAACGAGGACGATAACCAGCCGGAGGACGTGCTGGCGATCCCTTGCCCGCACCTACCCGGTCAGGAGACTTTCGCCCATCGGGACGAGACTCTTTGGATCACGCAGGGGAACCGAGGCGAACTGGACTACCAGGACACACCGATCATCTGTGACAGCTCGATCGATTACATCTACCTCGATCCGGTGATGCGGGACCTGCTCAGCCATCCGCAGCTGCGGTATTACCTCAGCGGGGTGCATTTTCGCGACGACACCGTGCAGCAGCGGAAGTCCTGGGGCGGGGAGTACTACGGTCATGCGTTCAAGCATCATGATCTCTACCGTTGTGGTCCGGACCCTCGCCCCGAACGCGAGCCCCTGCCGGCGGCGGTCTGCGAGAAGATCGCTCCACTGAACCGGCCGCCGACGCCACCCTTTTCCGACGAGGTGTTTGCGTACATCCAGTCGCGATTGCGACCTCTTCGGGAACGTGAGGTCGATCTCTTCTTTAGCGGCCGGGTGCTGTACCCGCCCGGCGGGAAGTGGAATCATCCCACGATTCATCGTCGGTTGTTGATCGACCAGTGGGACCAGCTCCCCGGCCGGGAGAAGATCCTTCGCTATTACGGCAACTTCGCCGGCACGCGGTACCGCGGCCAATCGGTCCGTGTGTTCAAGTACCCCTATGAGTACGTCGATGCCCTGCTGCGGTCGAAGGTTGTGGTTAGTCCCTGGGGTTGGTCCTCCTGGTGTGTGCGGGACCTGGAGGCCCTTGCTTGCGGCTGCCTGCTGATCAAGCCCGAGTGCAGCAACACGAAGATTTATCCGGACATCTATGATCCTCGGCAGCAGTTCCTGGTCTGGACGGACCTTCGTTTCGAGCAACTGCCGGATCAACTCGATTACTGTTACACTCACCTGGACGAGTTTCAGGAGCGGGTCGATCGTGGCCGTCGGTTCGTCACCGAGGCCCTCTACCCGAATGCGAAGGTCTACGCTCGTTGGACGCGTGATTTGCGAAGGATGTTGGAGGACGCCCTGTCCCGGCCGAATTACGCTCCGGCCGATCAGATTCCTCCCCCGCTCCCTCGGATCCCTTTTCCGAAAATCCACGCAAGGAAGAATTGATATGTTGCCTCCCCTGCATCAGTGGTGCCACCAGATCTCCGTGACCTCGGCCTGTTGGCCGAAGCCTGCCTGCAGCAACTGCACCCGACTGCTTGGGCACGAAACCAAGCGGTACTTCATGACGCCCGAGCAATTTGAGCAGTGCGTCAAGGTGGCGGCTCCTTTCATCCGGCACAGCAAGGTTGATCTGGGTCTACGGGAGAATCGCAATCGGCGACGGTTGCCGCCACGGAAGAAGGTGCTGGGGATCTTTGGCGGAGAGCCGCTGCTACATCCTCAGTTCCCTGAGCTGGTCGACATCATGTGCCAGTACGTTCCCAAGATCCACCGCGGGCTGTGGACCAGTTTCGACTGGGTCAACGGTGCGGATAAACGCTGGGGGAGTTATCGCGTGCAGGTGGAGAAATTGCTCGGGGAGAATCCCACTGGGGACGTGTGGGGCAACCAGACCGGTTACATCAACTGGAACATGCACGAGGAGTCCCAGCCCTGCGAGCATTCTTCGGTGCTGGCCGCCTCGCAGGACCTGGTCAAGGATGAGAAGAAACGCTGGGACCTGATCTCCAAGTGTTGGGTGCAAACCGAATGGTCGGCCGCGTATGCCCTGGATTACAATCAGGAGGCGAAGTTCTACTTCTGCGAGGTCGCTTCCTCTTTCGATCGGGTTTTCAACCTGGGCACTGGGCTGCCGGTCGAAGACGGGGTCTGGTCCCATCACCTTTGGTTTGAGCGGGATGAGCAAGGGGTGTTACGGCCGCATGGTCCTTACGCCAAGCAGATCCTCTCGACTTGCGGCCGCTGCGGTGCGGCATTGAAGCTGCCGGGCCGGCGGGATCGGGAGTTCGTCGACGACGTGAGCAAGAGCAACCTGGTCCCGCTGACGGTGCTGGGCAGTCCGATGGTTCGCAAGGGGCAGGTAAATGAGGTTTCCGTGGAGGATTACCGGCAGGTAGAATCGGCCACTGAGGAGGAACGCCCCTGGGAGTACCAGAAGGATCAGCGAGCTCAACAGATTCGCAACTTCGAGGGAGCGATTGGACATGCCAATTGGTTGAAGACCCCCAAACCACGAGCCAGCGATGGATGAGGCGACCTGGAAACAGTTGAAGGCAAAGTACACGCAGTACCCGCTGCAGCCTTTCCCTTGGGGACCTTCTCGCTGTCACTGGTGTGCCCGAAAATTGGTCGAACCGCTTCGGCAGGTCTTTGCGAAGCTGCCTACGGGGAGCACTTATCTGGAACTGGGTTCTTTCCTGGGAGCCGGCACCACGCGATTGGCTATGGAATCGCCAGCCTCCCTGCGGGCGGTCTGTGTCGATCACTGGCGGATTACCGCTGAGATCGCTAATCAGTCTCCGCCCCGGGGCCGCTTGACCCGCGATAAAAAGGCGGTCGACTTCCTGCAGGGCAAGGGGACCGCTCTGGAGCATTTCCTCAACAACACCTTCGCCTGGCAGGCCCGCGTCGTGCCGGTCGCCGAGTCGATCACCACGGAGTTGTTGTTCCGGTTGGCCGAGGAAGGGGTCCAGCCTCAATTGATTCTGGTCGATGATGATCACAAAGAAAAGGCGGTCTTCGCTCGTTTGGTGAATTGCACTCGGTTGTGGCCGCACGCGACATTGCTGCTCGATGACTGCGTGCCTCGTTGGAACGGCGTCCGGCTGGCGTACAAGCGAGCGGTGGATCAGTGCCTGATTGACCCGCACGACTGCCGGATGATCATGGGACGTGTCATGCACGTGAAAAGGAGTTCACGCAATGCTCAATCCCTCTCAGCGGTTTCGCCTGCGACGAGCGGCTGACTGCTGGCCGGCGGTTCGTCCGCTCCTACAACCTTCTCAGCATCACTGGTCCCGACCCCAGCGGCAGCAGGCCATGCAGGCCTTGGTGGTCCGGCACAGCCCCGGCGGGGTTTTTCTGGAGACGGGTTGCTGGACCGGAGCTGGCAGCACCTGCTTTCTGTTGCGACAGTTCCCTGGTCTCGCTGGTGTAGCCGTCGATCGCTTTAAGGGACACCCGATCGCTGCCTCCCAGCCGGACGCCCCGCAGCTGGGAGAAGTCCTCTGGGAGCATTTCTGCAGCAACGTCTGGGAGGACCGTGAGCGGGTTTTCCCTTTTCGGCTGAGCTTGATCGGCGGCAGTGCAGGCCGGCCGCCCGCCTGGGGATCCGCCCGGAGGCCCGTCTACCTGAACGCTTCCTACGACGAAGAGACGGTTTACAGTGAGATCGCCTCGGCGGCGATGCTTTTTCCGGCGGCGGTGCTGATGGGGGATGAATATGCCTCTATCCAGCGTCCCGGCGTCCGTCAGGCTGTCAATCGAGCGGTGTCCCAGCGAGTGCTACGGGCCGGGGATATCCGCGTGACCGACCCGCTTTGGTACTCGGTGCGGAACTTGACATGATCACCAAGCTGAAACTGTCCACCCTCTTGCGGCGATTGGAACACCCCGAGCAGGCTTTCACCTTCAGTCGCTGGGGGGATGGCGAATGGCGGAGCGTGCTGGGAGCCCATCGAGAGGGAGCGGCCAACTGCGACCGGCACACGTTCTATCCGGAGATGGGGCAGGAATTGCGAAAAGTACTGCAAGCTCAACCCGGTTACTTGCTCGGGATGCAGAATTTCGCTATGAGATTGTACGGCAAGCGAATCCTCCAGTTCCTAGAGCAGCATCAGCTGCAGCGGCTGGACTGGATCGATGCCGACGTGTTCCACTACGGAGCCATCAAGGGGCAGCTCGATACGATCATCCAAGCGGTCGCTCGCCGGAAACTGCTGGTCGCTGGTCCGCCCCACCTGAAACGCCTGAAGCAAACGAAACTTCCCTACTGGAAGTTCGTCGAGGTCCCGCCTCGTAACAATTTCTTATCTCTGGATGACACGTATCGCCGGATTGTCGCCGCGGCGGAGGAGCAGACCGAGCCGCTGTTGATCAGCCTTTCGGCTGGCATGCCGGCCGAGATCCTTTGCGATCGCCTGTTCGATCGATTCGGCACGAAGCACACGATTATCGATTTTGGTTCGCTGTGGGATCCTCTGGTGGGTGTCCGCAGCCGAAGCTACATGAAGTCCAAATAACCCGCGGAGGATTGCTATGAGTAAACGTGTTCTGCTGACAGGCGTTGGAGGATTTATCGGATCGCACCTCCTGCGATGGATTCTCGAGCGGACCGACTGGGAGGTGATCGGGATCGAGAGCTGGCGGCCGGGCCGCAAGAGCAGCTCCTTCCGGTTGCAGGAGGCCCTGGCCCCACTCTCTCCCAGTCAACGCAGTCGGCTTACTATCTATCCCTGGGATCTGACGCACCCCTTCTCGGTTCCGTTTCTTCAAAAACTGGATTTTAAGACGATCGAAGTGATTGTCAGCATGGCCAGCGACAGTGCCGTGACCAAGAGCGTCCACGAGCCAGGTGACTGCTGGTACAACAACTGCCAGCTGGCTTACCACATGCTAGAGCTGGCCCGCCAGTGCGACGCGTTGGAGATGTTCGTGCAGGTCTCGACCGACGAGGTCTACGGAGATGCCGGCTGGGACAGCCCCGGGCACCACGAATGGGATACCATCCTGCCCAGCAATCCCTACTCGGCCAGCAAGGCCGCCCAGGAAGCCCTGGCCATCGCCTATTGGCGGACCTACCAGGTACCGGTGGTGATCACCAACTGCTACGACATGCAGACTAGGGTGATGACTCCAGACGGGTTCAAAGGTAAAGACGAGTTGAAGGAAGGTGATCTAGTCTGGGCTATGGACTCAGAAGAGCGAATGGTTCTTGAGCCGGTCCAGAGGTTGGTGCAGATGAGCAGCGGAGGGAAAATGGTGCGGTTCTCCGGTGTGGGTGTCGATCAGTTGGTTACGCCGAACCATCGCATGATGATCCGGCGAGCTATTGGCAAGCCCCGTCGCTGGGGTGCTGTCGAGGAGACCACGGCGGATGAGTTGCTCAAAGGATTACGGGGTCGCGTACGGGTTCCTCGTAACGGAAGTTGGGACGGTTACTCGGCCCCTACGTTTCAACCTTATTTGCACATTCCAGGTTTCGAAGGCAAGTCGAAGAAACAGTTGCCGACGGTAATGGACAGCGAGACTGTTGCCGCTTTGTTCGGGTGGTACGTCTCGGAAGGCAATCTTTGCGGTCGTACGACCGTTTGTTTCGGTGCAGCTAGCGATCGTCAGTACGATGCGATTGAGTACTTACTTCAAGGCATCGAAGGCGAGATTTACAAGAACGGTAGGTCGATACGCATCGCGAATCAGCATTTGGCGGAGTTGCTGTCCCTGTGCGGTGCCGGAGCTAAAAACAAGACGATTCCGGAGTTCATTCGAGCCTGGGATACGGATCTCCTTCGGGTGTTCTTCGAAGCCGCGACGGCTGGCGATGGAACTTGGTACGGAACTAGTGCCGTTTATTACACCTCGTCGGAGCCTCTGACCTGTCACATGGCCGAAGTGGCGATGAAGCTAGGGTATGCCGTAAGGATTAGCGAGCGGAAAACAAGGCACCCGAGTAAGGACGAGCTTGTTGATTCGTTTGTTATTCGCTGTTCCGCCGCTAAAGGGGAGATCGAGCCTCGGAACATCACAGAGGAGCCGTACGACGGTGGTGTTTGGTGTTTGTCCGTGCCTTCCGGACGTGTCTTTGTCGAGCGTAACGGGTGCGTATCATTGTCGGGTCAGACGATGAACGTGATCGGGGAGTGGCAGGATCCGGAGAAGTTCCTCCCGTTGGCTCTCAAGCGGATCAGCTTGGAATTGCCGATGACGCTTTTCGGCGAGCCCGACGGGAAGACGACGTCCCAGCGAGTCTGGTTGGACGTCAAAAACATGGCGGCTGCCTTGACCCACGTGGTCGGCCGGACCCAGGCTACTCGTTATGAAGGGGCCGAAGATCGACCCTGTCGCTATCACGTGATCGGTGACACCGAGCTGAGCGTGCGACAACTGGCCACCAAGATCGCCGAGCAGCTGGATAAACCGCTGATCGAGAACGTGGTCCAAGGGGATCAGATTCGACCGGGATACGATCGCCGGTACGCTCTCATCGACAACCACTTGAAGCAGACGGGCTTTCGTCCGCCTTACACCTTCGATCAGACACTGGAACGGATTATCCAATGGGCCAAAGACAATCCGCATTGGCTGTACGAGTAACAGTCTCCCGAGTCGGATCCACCAGGGAAGGTATGATGACGGGACATTACGGGAAGGAGTTCGATCAGGTCGTGCGGATGCTGCGGCGGCGTTGTCCGGTGCAGCGTCCGATCAGCGTGCGATGTCTACCGGATGTGCGATGCTTGCATTCCCAGCAACCTGTCAACGGGCTCTGCATCGCCTACTTAGACGAGCAGGATCAAATTGAACGGTTCCGGATTGAAGTGCAAAGCGGGCTTGCCTTAGACACGGCGATCGATACGTTGCTGCATGAGTGGGCTCACGCGATGGACAAGGAGCAGAACGGGATTCCTCAGGAGTTCCATCGCAACTCCTGGGGTGTTTGTTATGCCAAAGCGTGGCGGTGCTATGTCGAATTTGTCACCCCCTGAATGCGGTTGAAAATTTAACGGCTAGAGAATTGACGCTGTCACACCAAGCGGCTACAACGGGCGGTTTGACTGGAATCTCCCGCAAGGACTGCTCGTCGTGATGAATCATCTCACGTCCCCGCCTCTTGTCTCCGGCGTCCTGACTGTTGCAGACCCTCGTCGGTTGAGCTTAGCCCGCAAGGCGGTCAACAACTTCATTCGGCAGCACTATCGCCCCTTCGAGTTGGTGATCGTCAACGGCACTGAGACGCCTGTTCTCACACGGCCAGTCGACTGGTCAGAAGAGGGGGGCTACCAGATCAGTGAATTGAAAGCGGAGCCTGGCCGGAATGCCGCTGCCATGAAGAACATCGGGATCCATGCTGCCTGTGGGGATTGGATTATTCCCGTGGATGATGACGATTGGTTTCATCCCCAGCGGCTGCTCTTTCAGATGGCCTGTCGAGTCGCTCAACGTCCTTGTCTGCTGGCCTGTCAGCTGCGGGTCGACATCTCCGAACCGGTGCGAGGGCAGACCGAAGAAGCGGTCCAGCCGCTGTTGCATCTGGAGCACCAAGAGGGCGGGATTCCGGAGACGATCCTCTTTCCTCGTTGCGACGCGGAAGGTCGGCCCTGGCAATATGACGCCGAACTGAATATCGGCGAGCACCGAGAACTGCTTGCCCGCATGTCGCAGCAGGGCTGCGATCCGGTGGCGGCCCCGAACTGGCACACCTCACTGGTGAATGCCATGCATTGGCCCTTGTTGTCGATCGCCATGTACCACGGCGGCAACGAACTGAGCTACGAACAATTTTTTCCCCCACAACCCTCCACTGACAAAAGGAGAATCGTTCCCGTTGGCTTGAACGGCACGGACATCGAGCAGCTGAAGTCCGTACTGCAGGCCTATAACTTCAGGATTCTCTAATCGAAAAGAGCACCTATGGCTTGGTACAACGAAAACAACCCGGATAACCTCAATTTCATCGTCGCCGGCAACTGCCACTCCGGGTCCGAGCTGCTGCAGCTGTCACTTTCAGCCCATCCCGAAATGGTCTGTCATGGCGATCTCCTCCATCCTGACGAACAGATCCGCCAGAGCGAACACGAGGAGTACTTTGGACCGTCCGGTAAGGTGCCGGACTGGTATCTGCCCAAGCACCTCAGTGCCGAGCAGTACCTGGACAACAAGATTTTCGACAACGCCCTCCACGAGGAAGTGGCGATCGGCGTCCGCATCGGTTACGCCATGTTTTCCAAGTACGACCTCTGGGAGTACGCGGACTTACAGTGCCGCAAGGGCAGCTTCTGTGTGCTGCATGTAACACGGAACCCGGTGGCCTGCTTTGTCGAGCAGTGCCGACGGGCTCCGCCGCCGGGCGATCTCCCTTTCCCGATCACTCAGGCAGAAAACCCCGATCGAGTGATCGAGCTCGATCCGGTCGAGCTGACGGACTTTGTGCGGGAGCATTTGTCCGACGAGTTGAAGATCGATCGGCTGTGCAGTGACCGAGCGGTCATCCCTTACCATGAGATGGTGTTGGACTTCACGGGCACCATGCAGCAGCTCTCAGAATTTATGGGCATTCGGTATAGTCCAGCCTGCATCCCGAATCGCAAAGCGATCCAACTTCGTGACATGCGGGAATTTATCGGAAACTGGGACGAGCTGAAGGCGGAGCTTCCGCTGGACGTGCTCGACCAGTTGGAAAATTCGGTCCTGCTTTAAGTGGCAACATGACGAAACAATATGACATGCTGTCCCCTCGAGAGCTTCAAGTGGTGGAGTTGATCGGGCAGGACTTCAAGTACATCGACATCGCTGACGAATTGGGAATCAGTTTCGAGACCGTCCGTACCTACGTGGCGAGGATCCGGAAGAAGCTGCAGGTTCGTTCGAAGCTATCGATCGCTCTATGGGCTAAACAACAAGGATTACTCGATGAATGATTTCAGCCGCTTCGCCCTCCTGACCAATCAGCAGGACTGGGAGAAGTACAAGGACTACGTCCGCAGTCAATTGCACGGGGAGATCCTGCCACGGTCGGTGGTGGATTTCCCGCAGGACCCGACGGTCTACCCCTGCTTGGTTTCGACCACCTCACATCAAAGCAACGTCGCGGAGCCTGGAGCCCTCCAGGGGATGCAGCTCAGTTGCTGCTTCGTCTATCTGCAGGATGCCCAGCAGTTGCTGCAGGCAGCCCAGCAGACCGACATGCAAGCGGTGCCGGTCAGCACGGAAGAAGCCATGGAGGCCACCGAGGCCACGCCGTCGATACAGAGCGTGCTGCTGCTCGCTACGCTCAAAGAGTTGACCGGACTAGGAGCGGTGAAGCCCGAGCGGCTGTACCGTCAGTGCGACGAGGTGGAGAAGTGGCTGGTCGATAATCAGGAAGCCAACCTGCAATCGACCAGCCTCCAGGAGATGTTGCAACGCTTCCTGGAGGAGAGTTGATGCTGGTCCATCGACAGCAACCGGCGTGGTGGTTCATGGAGGTGCCTCGCACCGGGACTTCGACTTTGGATCGGGTCTTCCGGAAAGTGTTCCCGCAGACTCAGGCGATGTACGCTAAGCATTGGCCTTTGCTGCCGCCGGAGGAGTTCCGGCAACAGGAGCCTTCGCCGCGGAGCGTGATCTCGGCGAGGAATCCGTTCAGCCGGGCGGTCAGCTGCTGGCAGTATTTCACCATGCCGGGGTCGATCACGTTCCTGGACTGGACCCGAGAGCGGTTGCAGCAGGGATGGATGGACCGCCAGGTGGAAGCTCGTCCGCAGTCCTTCTGGTACCAGCTCTGGGACTGGGACGTGGTGCTGCGTCAGGAACATCTCAGCGAGGACTTTTGGCAGCTGATCCGCAGCCTGCGACGCCACGACCCGCCGTCGAAACCGATCGAACTGCCCCGCTTCAACGATATCAACGGGCCCTGGGTCAATCGCCTGCGAGCTCGTACCAAGCGAGATCGCCATTGGCAGGAGTATTACTGCCCGGAAGCGGAGCAAAATGTGCAGGAATTGTACGCGGAGGACTTCTGTCGGCTGGGTCATTTGTACCCACAAAAGCTGACAGAAATTGCATAAAAGTACTAGATTAGGGGGACAGTCCTGCCTATACTTTGGGTTGCCGTTAGCTCGGTGACACACGAGAGCCGGGTGGGGAAAGACTCCCTGCCCGGCTTTTTTCGTGGAGAAATCTCACATGCCACCTCGTCGTCCCGTCCGCCGCCGTCGACTGAAAAAGGCGACCGCGACCGTCTATTTTCGACGGACCCGCAACGAACTCGAACACAAACAGATCTGCGTGTACGCCTCCTGCGACCTCGGCGGCACCCTGGTCGGACCGGTCTGGGGCCATTCGGATCGTTCAGTCAAACGCGTCACCGCGGAGCTCTCTCAGAAATGTGACTGCCCTGCCAAATTCCACCGTGTGCAGGACTACCAAGGCCGGCGGGTGGTAAAGTCAACTCGACGTAGCTTGTGAGGTTTGACTATAATTCGCCGAAGTGGCTTTACCGCAGGTGTCGGTAGGTTAGGAGTCTTGACTGTTGCTAGGAGAGCGATGGTTGGGGCGGGACGACTACCAAGTGCAAAACAAGTAGTCGGTGGAGTGTCGGTCGCACCTTTCAGACCGATACTAGCGGGGCTCTTAGCGGAGTTCCGCACAGGTCCCGGGGAAGGGGATCCCGGGAAGCCGCTTTTCTTGGTACGGAAGCCAAGATGTGTGTCCAACGGAGTACGGTAATTAACACATGCCTAATTCAAGTCAAGGTGAAGAGCAGCGGCTAGACGCGATTCAGGAAACCATTGCCAATTCGAGGCAGGATGCAGAGGGTTCTGAGCAACGCATGATGCTAAGATTACTGGCTGAGGCCACGGAAAGTTTCGCCGAAGCGAACAAGTCTCGCAGCGACGAGTACAAGATGCTGGTGCAACGGATCAGCATCATCGAAGCCAACATGGAGAACGTCTGTCGCGATATGCGTTCCCTCTGTAAGGTCGTGCGGGATGGCAATGGGCAACCATCAATTGTGCAACGCCTGGCGAACGTGGAGGTGTACGTGCAGAGTAACCTGTCCGACATCGCCGAAGTGAAGCATCACGCTAATTCCATCATCGCCGCCAAAGCCCTCAGCAAGTCCCAAGTCATCGCCGGCCTCTCCGGGATGATCGTCACTGCTTTGCTATCGTCCTTGGCGTTGATCGCCACGTTGATGAAAGGGTAGGAGGCCCATGAGTCTGCTTTCCGTTACCCGGCTTCCTGATCTGAGGCACTTGCAGCTCTGGGATCAGGTTCATCATCGCCTGCAGGGGACTCCACCAGAGCAGTGGACCGAGAAGCTGGCCGAAGTGCAGCTCTCCGGACTGCTGCAAGCGACCCAGACCGGACATCTGTTGGTGGGTGTCCCGACGGCCTTGATCCGGGGCGTTTACGACGCCATGACCGAACCGGGGATCTCGCTGCCGACGGCCGTCGACGGGGGAGCCATGCGAGCCGGCATCGTGGTGATGACTCCCGAGGAGCTGGAGTCGATCGGTGGCCCAGGGAAGGTGACCGAACGGGGGAAGCCGTTCACTTATCAACTAGGTCGCCTGGAAGAAGCTCCGGCCAAGAACTGGCCGGGCATCAAAGCCTGCTGGCATTTGCAGATCAAAGCACCCGAACTCGGGGAGCTTCGCCGCAGCTATGGGCTACCGACGAAACTCCCCGGCGATCACGACTTCTCCATCGTGGTAGCGTGCCGTAAGGTCGGAGTGCTCGGGGCGAATGCGACGAGCAAGTCTACGCATTCGCCCGATTCCCACCGTCTGCCGGATTGGACGCTGCCGACCCAGCTGGGTTGATCGCGTCATATACTTCACGTCGATGGACAGACACCTTACGGGGAGCCTCGACGCCGAGCCGGACCTTATCGCCGCGGACGTCCACCACCATCACCGTGATATTGTCCGCGATCTGGATTTTCTCGCCTCGTTTGCGACTGAGTACCAACACAATAAGTCTCCTTCCTGGAAGAATCGAAAAAGGTTCAGCCAACCTCCAAAGAGTACACCCTTTTTGGGGGCAAGACAATATCGGATTTTGATGATGTCCGCTCTCGAACAACGACTACCTTCTGCCGACTTATCCCGCCTTCGGATGCAAGGGTTGGCGAAGAGGGCTACAGCAATTGCCGGACCAAACTGGTATCTTGGCGACTCTTCGATCGCCGGCCGAGGAGTCTTTGCCGGGCGAGACTACGAGAAGGGAGATCGGATCGGGGTCGCCCTGGAAGCAGGGGGCGAGGATTCGCTGGGCCGTCAAATCTGGAATTTAACCGAGCTGGCCCGGTACTGTAATCATCAACGCCGCTGCAACACGAAGCTCCGCCGCACGGGCGAGCATTTCGATTTGGTGGCGACCGGTCCAATTGCTAAAGATGAGGAACTGACGGCCAACTACGTTCGGGTCACCCGGGCGGTCGGGCCAGGTAGCAAGATGCAGTGGCAGGGAAAGGACGTTCCGACCCACGACCTGCATGACTTTATTGAGAAGGAAAGACCAAATGACAAGGATTCTGGAGATCACCCGACTGCCGAGGACCGGAGCGAACTTTGAACTGATCGAGTACCAGGACAGCTTGTCCAACGCAGGGTCCGACCCGTTGGCGAGCGACTGGGGATACGCCCCGATGCCACTGGACGAAAACCTCTTTGATCGGGTGTACATCTCCCACATGCTGCAGTACCTACCTTGGTACCGGGCGGTGACCGCGTTGCGGGATGTGCATCGCGTGCTCAGGCCGGGCGGGGAGCTGGAGATTTACGTGCCGGACTTTGACGCCTTGATTCAGTCCTACCGCAAGCAGATCTGCGGGGACAACTGGCGACCTTTCAACCAGGCGGGCGGCTGGATGACCTGGGTCAATTCCCGCCTGTTCAATTGCGGACCGGACGCGTCGGAAGCGATCCCGGAGGAGGGCCAACCTTGGGACCACTACAAGGCGGCTTATGACGCAGGTTATTTGATCGCCAGGTTGACCGATGCCGGTTTCCAGTCGATCGAGTGCCCACTTTCCGAGCGACGCAACGGGCCGCTGCCTAAAGTCGCGGAAGTGGCGGCGATTGCGATTAAGCCGGACGAGACCTCCGCGGAGCCCCTGTAATGCGGAAACTGGAAATTGGCCCCGGGACTCAGGGCCGCACACCGGATGGAGACAATCTGGTCCATTGGGACACAGTCGACAGTGTGCCTGGGGCGATGTACCGAGCCCGCTGGGGATACGATTCGCTGCCGATCGCCGAACAGTCTTACGACTGGGTTCATGCGTCCCACGTGTTGGAGCATGTGCCCTGGTGGTTGACCCGCTCGGCTCTGCAGGAGGTTTATCGGGTGCTGCGACCTGGCGGCCGGTTCTCGGTGTGGGTCCCGGACGTGGTTCGCCTTTTCAAGGAATACCTGGACAACCCGCAGGCCTACGCCAAGCGGGAACGGGGCTGGCCCTGCGGCGGTCTGAACGAGCGGCAGGATCCTTGGACCTATTTGAACGCTCGGGTCTTCTGGGGAGCCCGTCCCGGAGAGCGAGGGCAGGAGCAGCACTTCCACCGGGCCATGTTCGGGGAACCGCAGCTGGAGGCTTTACTTCGGCAAGAGGGTTTTGAGCATGTCCAGCGGATTCGGCGAAATGTCGCGGTCGATCCCGGCCACGGCTGGATGGAGCTTGGCATGGAGGGTTATCGGTGAACTTTGTCAGCTGGGCTCGGTTCTACCGGGACATCGCCGCTTGGGAACGTCAGCTGCCGCACTTCGATGCGGTAGTCGGGGTACCTCGAAGCGGGATGATCCCGGCCGCCTATATCGCCCTACGGCGAAACATTCGACTGGTCGAGCTCTACAACTTGCTGCGAAGCCCGCGGGGAGCTATCGAACGGGCTCCCATGCGGGACACCAACCCTGTGATCCGTCACAACAAGCCCTTCGGTAACAAGGTGCTGATCGTCGACGACTCTTCAAGCAATCAGAGTGTCACTTTCAACGGCTTGCGACATCAGCTTCGCGAGCAGACCGCCTTGGACATCTCCTTCGGGGCGGTCTACCGGGCATCCAAGCGGAGCAATGTCGACTTCTTCTATCGGCAGCTCCCCTTGCCACGGATCTTCGAGTGGAACTGGTTTCGCCACTGGCAGCTGCGGCAGGGCTTGTTGGACATGGATGGGGTGCTATGTGAGGACTGGCATGGGCACGAGGAGGCCGCCGAGGATCCGGCTTACCTATTGCACATCCGTACGGTCGCCCCTCTTTATTTGCCGGATGTGCCGCTGCGGGGGATTGTCACCTCCCGTTTGGAACGTCACCGGGAGGCGACCGAGCAGTGGTTGCACCGTCATGGGGTGGCCTACGACCAGTTGATCATGCACCCAGCAGCGACCCCCGAGGAACGACGCCGCCGAGGCGATCATGGGGCCCGCAAGGCGGAGGCCTACCAGGCGGATCCTCAGGCAAGCCTGTTTGTCGAGAGCAGTGTTCGGCAGGCTGAAGAGATCCACCGGCGAACCCAGCGGCCGGTGCTTTGTATCGACGCGATGACAATGTATTCTTCGTCGTCGAAGTAGTACCCCTTCTCGCCGACAAAGGCCAAGGATGCATTACACCCCAATCCTGGAAGACTTTCGTTTTGCAACCGCGGTGCAGGTCCAGCACTACGATGAAGGTGAGCTGCAGGAGAAGCCTCACCTGCCCGGTTATGCGTTCACCCAGTTGCTCGATCAACTCGGTGAACATGCGGTTCGTTTGCACAGCCGAGGCCTCCGCCTCAACGTGTTCGTGCAGGCTCCCTTGGGGACGCTATCTTGGATCACGCACTTCTTGGGGACGTATGATCAATCCAACGAGTTGGTCCTGCGTGTCGACGGCGAGGTGCGGGATCAAGCAGCTTTGCAAGCATTACGGCGAAAGTCTCATGTGCTGGATTTGCATGAACTGTCGCGGGACGCTCAGCGAGTCTATCGCTATCTGCAGCTGATCAACTGCATCGTGCTCGCTCCGACCTCAGATCTACGGTATTGGTACAAGCGGCTGCACTGGCGGAAGCCAAATTCTCTGCAGCGGTTGATTGCTTATGATCCCACTGGTGTGTTACGAGATCAGGACGGTGAGTATTTCCTCAACTCTGAAATCTGGATCCAGCATGGCCATTAAGTCGACAGCTGAACACCCTTCGTGGATCATCGAGCTTGTCCGCCGAGTTTCTAAGCTGATCACGCCCTTGGGAGTGATTGGACAATTGGGTTTTCGCTACCTCCCGACGGATGACTCAAAAAATATCACCGGGAGGTGGTTGATCGGTATTTACTTGGTTCCTTTGGAGTTATCCGGCGGACGAGCGGACGGAGCGACTACGGTGGCGGGTTTCCGCTTAGACGCCCTGGGCCTGACGCGGCTGCTTTCTGATGTTTCGACTCTGGAATGGAGGGTGCCCCGAAGTTACAATAACGGGCTCGCTGGCCCGGAGTTGTGGTTGGAAGGGGTTTACCAGGAAACTCACGCTGTACAGTTGCATGTGTACTCGGAGCCTCCCCTGGATGAATCGCCTGATCTAGTCTTGGATGTGACTACGAATACTCCGCGGGCCAAGTGAGTCGTGTGTCTCGAGTTCTACCTGTAGGAGTTGCTTCGTATGCTAACGGCAGACGTACGCACCAATGGTGCAGTCCAGAATCATCGTCGTCCCGCCACCATCACTGTCAAAAAACGAAACGGGGAAGTTGTCCCGTTTGACGAGAAGCGAGTGAGGGAAGCCCTCTATGCCTGCTTCACCAAAGATATGGACTATGGTCCGGACCGGGCCCGCTTAGCCGCGGAAAGCGTCACCCGGCAGGTGTACCACCTGCTGGTCTTTGAAGAGACGCCGATCGGCGTCGAACGTATCCAAGACTTGGTCGAACAACAACTGATGGCTGCCGGTCATCACGATGCCGCCAAGCAGTACATTCTCTTCCGCGAGCACAAGCGTCAGGCTCGCGAGGCCGAAGCGATTCCCGCCGAGGTCACGCAGGCTTTCCAGGAAAACGAACGCTATCTGGATACGGCGATCCAGCGGTTCCAGGCCCTCGACAAGTTTGCCCGTTATCGACACGACTTGAAGCGACGGGAGACTTGGCCTGAGACGGTGCATCGCGTGCTGAACTTCTTCCGCAAGCACTGTCAGGAGTCGGACTATAGCGTCTCCGAAACGACCTGGCAGCAGTTGAGCTCTTCCCTGTTGAACCGTTTGGCTTCTCCCTCGATGCGGTGCGTGCAGATGGCGGGTCCCGCGTTGGAACGCTGCCACGTGGGGGTTTACAACTGCCTAGGGGCTGAGACGGCTTTTGTTACTAGCAAAGGTGTTCGCACGTTTAATGATTTTCAAGACGGTGATGAAGTTACGGTGTTGAGTCATAGCGGGAAATGGCGATCCGCCGTCGTCCGTTGTTACGGGATTCAGAAGTTGAACCAATACACGTTCACAAGGGGAAGGACGCAACTTACCGTACGAGCCACCGAGAACCATCGCTGGTTACTTGATAGCCCAATGCACGAGACCTGGCGAGCGAAGAAATCAAAAGTTGAAGCGGAGGTTTCTTTAGGGCGTTCTTTGTCTCTGCTTGAGCCAGAGCAAGCTGAACACGGATTTTGGGAGACGACAGAACTGCAGATAGGGGACAGACTATCGAAGGCTCCGTTCCCGTTCGAGTCGTGGAACTACGAGGACGCTGATCCGCTTGAGAAACTTTATTGGGCGTACGGTTACGTCTATGGCGATGGCACCTTAACCCGGAACGGGCAAGGCGACACGTACTCGATGGTTAGGTTGTGTGGGGCAGAAACGGGACGGTATCTACAGAGGTTCAAGGAGTTGGGGTTCAAATCGAGCCTTCCACTGTCGTGCGAGGGGGATGCGATGGTGTACACAGGTAAATACGCCAAGACGTTGCCGAGCATCGCTAGCGACGGCGTATCGATTGTCCGAGCATTTGTGCGAGGATTACTGGATGCTGACGGAACGAAGAATAACCAAGGTTCCGGGCGTAATCAGTTCGCATCGATACAAGCGACAGGCGAAGAAGCAATTAACTTCATTCGCGAAGTCTTCCCGTCCGTGGGTGTCTATATCCTACGCGAAGACGAGCTGACCGGGCAGGTTACGAATCTAGGAACTCGACACAGGCAGACGGTGCGATTTGGGTTGCTTACTGCTGTAGGTGATTTACACAATGGATTCTACAGTTGCACTGCGACCGAAGAAGACCGCGAGGAACCTGTCTGGTGCTTAGAGGTAGAGGAAGATCACTCGTTTGTGTTAGCAAATGGACTTCTAACTGGAAATTGTGCCTTCCAGTTCATCCAGGACACCCAGGATCTGGCCGAGGAGTTGTACATCCTGATGCAGGGCACCGGAGCTGGTTTCTCCGTCGAGCGGCGGTACGCCGTGGAGAAGTTCCCTCGGGTCAAACGACAGGATCCGAAGCAGGAAGTCGAGACCTACGTGGTCGAGGACAACACCGAAGGCTGGTGTCGGGCTTACAAGTACGGCATGGATACCTGGATCGACGGGCGAGACGTGAAATACGATTTCAGTCAGGTGCGTCCGGAGAATACTCCCTTGAAGACCAAAGGCGGACGGGCCTCCGGGCCGGGACCGCTGCGAGACCTACTGGAGTTCGCACGTACGCAAGTGCTCAAGCGTCAGGGACGGACGCTCTCCAGTTTGGATATCCACGACATCAACTGCTATGCCCATCGCATTGTGAAGATGGGCGGCGTCCGCCGAGCCAGTGGGATCTCCATCTCGGATCTCGACGACCACGAGATGCGGGATTGTAAGCGAGGCGAATTCTGGAACCACAACGAGCAGCGGAACCAGGCCAATAATTCGGCCGCCTACGAGGAGAAGCCTGACCAAGTCACCTGGATGGAAGAATGGCTGATGTTAGCCAAGAGCGGCTCCGGGGAACGCGGTATCTTCAACCGCGGTAGTCTGGCCCAACAGTTCCCGGCCCGGCGGAATTCCACGGACCATCTGTTCGGAACGAATCCCTGCGTCTCGGCGGACACGTGGGTGCATACGGACGAAGGTCCCAAGCGTGTTAGCGATCTACTGGATGCTCCGTTTACGGCGTTGGTGGATGGTCAGGCCCACCGGGCGACGGCGTTCTGGCAGACAGGAGTGAAACAGCTGTACCGTGTGAAGGTCGCCAATGGGATGAGTTTGCGACTGACCGCCCACCACAAAGTGCTGGTCGTCAGCCATCAAACACGAAAAGTACAGCGGACCGAGTGGCGTCCGCTCAAGGATGTTCGTCCCGGGGATGCGATTGTCCTTCACAATCATCGCGGTGCAATTTGGACTGGAGCTGGGACGTATAGCGAAGGTCAGCTGCTTGGCAGCCTTGTCGGTGACGGATGCTTTGGCTCACAAGATCAAGCCCATCTCGATTTCTGGGGCGAGGATCGCGAAGAAATGCGGGAATGGGCAGTCGAAACTGTGCATGCCGCGGTAGGTGCCCGCTCTGATTGTTGCGGCACGACTCAGTCATCTAACGTCGGCAAGGTTCGGGTGCAGAGTGCTAACCTGGGGCGTCTGGCTGATAGTTACGGAATCGACCGTGACAAACACCTAGGGGACCGTGTGGAGCAGACGTCTTCCGACTTCCACGCGGGTTTTTTTCGTCGCTGGTTCGACGCTGACGGTAGCGTCCAGGGGACACAGCAAAAGGGTGTAAGTGTTCGGCTGGCTCACTCGAACCTGGCCAACTTGCGGGTGGCTCAACGCATGCTGGCACGCCTAGGGGTCAACAGTGTGGTCTATCCTGAGCGGCGTCCGGAAGGTTTTCGGGAGCTGCCTGACGGCCAGGGCGGTACCAAGGAGTACTGGTGCAATGCGGATCACGAACTTGTGATCGCAAACGACAATCTGTTCGCTTTCCGTGACTTCATCGGGTTCGGGTCTTCCATTAAGGCGAACGACCTTGATGATCGGTTGTCCGATTACCGTCGGAAGCCGAATCGCGATCGGTTCGCTGAAGCGGTCGTCTCTATCGAACCTGACGGTGTTGAACCGGTTTATGACTGCACGGTTGAAGGTCCGCACGCATTTGATGCAAACGGGTTGTACGTCCATAATTGCGGCGAGATCGTGCTCCGGCACAAGCAGTTCTGTAATCTCTCGATTGCCGTGATTCGCCCGGAAGACAGCTTGAAGGTGATCCGCGAGAAAGTGGTGATTGCCACGATCTGGGGCACCCTGCAGTCAACGATGACCAAGTTTAATTTCATTGGTGACACCTGGCGGGAGAACAGTGAGGAAGAGCGATTGCTGGGCGTGGACCTACTGGGCTTCCTCGATCATCCCCTGTTCCAAGACAACGAGCAGGCCGGCGAGATCTGCGAGGAACTCAAGCAGCTGGTGATCGACACCAATCGCCAGTGGGCTCAGCACTTGGGCATCAACCCATCGGCGGCGACCACCTGCATCAAGCCCTCGGGCGACAGCAGCCTGTTCTTCGGCACCGCTGCCGGCTTCAAGGGGCATCATGGTCAATACTATGTTCGCCGGACCCGCAGCACGCCTCAGAATCCGGTGGCCCGGATGTTGATCGATGCGGGCGTGCCGTGGCATACCGATTACGACAAGACGGGCATCGTGCTGGAGTTTCCCATCAAGGCCCCGGAGACGGCGGTCCTGTTGGAAAATCAGACGGCCCTCTCTCAGTTGAAGAAGTGGAAGACCTTCAAGCAACACTGGACCGAGCACAATCCCAGCGTGACGATCTACGTGCGACCGGACGAATGGCTGGAGGTTGGCAAGTGGGTGTACGACAACTGGGAGCTGATCGGCGGCCTTAGCTTCATGCCCTACGACGGGGGCGTGTACCACCTGGCTCCATACGAACAGATCGACCAGGAGGAGTATAACAAGAGGATTGAGTCCTTCCCGGACATCAACTGGGCGAAGTTGGTGCGGTACGAAACCGAGGATATGACGGATCTCCACCAACAAGTGGCCTGCACCGGCGGGGCTTGCGAGCTGTAGCGGGAGGCGGACGAACGGAAGTGACGAGAAGGCCACGCTTCGGCGTGGCCTTTTTCGTTCGTCTAGCTGCTTCATCCTCCAGCCGTTAAGCTATAGATAGCTTAACGGTCGAAAGTGACGGATTGGAACGCCCCATCGAGGTGCAGGGATGCAACGCGAGTTTTCGCCTATGGACATTGAGCAGGCTCTCGATCAGGCCCTGCTGGATGATTTTCCATCGGCGATCGATTTCTTGGCGGAGAAGTGTGCCGCCGCGGCCGGTGATCTGCGACAGGCCATCTCGGGGATCTACACCCAGACTGACGTGGGCGTCTACTGGCATCCGGCCCTGGAGAAGGCCGCTCTTTACGTGCGTCCCCGGCTCGACGAGCGGGAGTTCGGGTGGTGCCGGCAGTCCCTCAGCGAGAAGGTCGGCAGCGAGCGGGTCCTGGAGCATCCCCTCACGCCGGAGGACCTGCAGGGCTGGTGGGTGAAGGTGGCCTACTCCCCGACGATACGGCGGGGGTTAGAGCTGCTACAGTTCCTTCCCTCCAAGGAGATCCCCGGCTTCGGTGGCCGACCCATCGCCTCGATGATCGCCAGCGGGTTGCTGGGAGCGGGGCTTGGGTACGGCGGCGGGCTGTTGGCTGAGAAGGTCCTCCCGGAGAAAGCCAAAGAGAAGGGGCAGTTGGCCAAGCGGTTGGCGGTTGCCGGCGGGTTAGGCGGGGCCTCGCTGGGAGCCCTGCCGGGGTTGGTCAACTGGCACGACGGCCGATCCTTCAACGACAACGAACTCTGGTCGGGCTTTCCGGATGAAGGCTGGGAGCCGGACCTGGCCGGCCAGCAGTACAAACAAGCCATCGACGCCTATCTCCACAAGGAAGCTTACGACGGACGCTTCCCTGGGATCTCCTCCACGATCGGCGGTCCCTCCTTCGCCGAGGATCCGTTGATTCGGGTCAATGAACTCGGACAGGTACTCTGGGGCACTCGAGCCGATCCCCAGACCACCGCCATGACCACCGGAGCGATCCATGGGGCGAGCCGCATGCCTGATCGCCGGGCTCGCCCGGGCACGGTGACTTCCCATCAGACCGGTTTGTTAGGGATGGCGATGGGAGCGGCCGGCGGAGGTTTGAAGGGCTACATCGTAGGCAGCATGGTCGGCAAAGGGCTTGGTCTATTGACCGGCATGCCCAAGCCAATGCAAAATAAGCTGGTGCAAACGGGCACCGCTCTGGGGGTAGTGAACTCCCTGGTGCCGAAGCTGTTCAATTAAAGGAGTGATTGAAATGTCCGTCTATGATGACCTCCGGGCTGCCATCGATAAAATCATCGCCGATTACAAGGCCGCCAATGTGGACGGCAGCCTGTCCTTCCGTGAGATCTTCACCCTGTCCAGCAACGCCATCGCCTCGTTCGTGCGGTTGGCCGAAGCCCATGGCGGAGGCAACGGGGCCGACAAGAAAGCGGCCGTGCTGGCCGCTATCGACCAGTTCTTCGATGAAGTCATCGCTCCCATCGACATCCGTGGCATTCCCAACTTCTTGGAACCCGTGGCGGATACGGCGATGAAGAACCTGGTGCTCACTCTGGCCGATTCCTGGGTGGACTCCTTGGTCAATCTCTTCAACAAGACGGGCTGGGGCGAGACTCCCGAAGTCAACGAAGACGCCGAGGGAGGAGACACTCCCCAAGGCTTCTTCCCGTACTAAAATCCGGAATTTAGGAGAAG
>Ga0306912_1000458_pt1 | contig 24079 bp, 18 predicted proteins | sample AntRauFillE10628_FD_190443 | JGI IMG/M metagenome (GOLD analysis project Ga0306912, IMG submission 190443) | Saline lake microbial communities from Rauer Islands, Antarctica - Metagenome Filla E10 #628 (v2) (version 2) | ecosystem: Environmental > Aquatic > Non-marine Saline and Alkaline >... | reverse complement strand
GGATACTCTTCACTTGAATACCATCAGCATCCACATTCCGTGGTCATTATCCGCGGCAGGGGGCATGTTGTTTTGAATAACGAGCTTAGGGAAATCAGCGCTTTTGATATGGTTTATATCTCGCCTGATACAATCCACCAGTTTCATGCTGATGACGGCGAACCTCTTGGATTTATCTGTATTGTTGACCGTTACAGAGACCGGCCGGTAATCCCGTCAGATGAGAAAATTAAGAGCATGATAGACTCTGAGGAAGTTTTGCATAAAATCAGAAAATAGTGTTGAAACTATCACCCAAAAGGCATTATCTTTAGAGTCTTGTCAGGATATTATCTGACTTAATCCTGCGGGAATAGCTCAGTGGTAGAGCATCTCGTTGCCAACGAGAAGGTCGCCGGTTCGAATCCGGTTTCCCGCTCACAATGCCTCCGTCTGATGCGTCAGAACGGAGGCTTTTTTATTTTATGCATACGTCGCTCACGCTCAGTTCTCTTCCAGCGATCGCTGAAACTGCTCTGCTGCTTTTTGCATACCACCCGGATGCAAATAAAGACTACCGCCGATCAGAAAAATGGTGTCGTTGCCATACCGGTCTTTCCAGTCAGCAATAGTTTTTCTGTCGATACCACCGCCGGGTACAGGAAATGCTTGTTTAAAAGAAGCAAACTCACCTCTGCAGGCATTGTTAATCGAGAGGCATTGCTCGAGGGTATAAGAAAATCGTCCGCCGGCATTAGGGTAGATTACGGCATCAGCACCAAGAGCCCGCCATAGTTTCCCAAAATAGACATCCGGTGCAATACCTGATAATGAATGAATGGTATAGGGACCCGAAAATGCAGGATGCGCCATGATGGGGAGCTGAACAGACGACCGGGCCAGTGAGGTGAGGGCTGCAAGTCCGGTGAGCTGAGGTGATATCAGAAGGCCATCAGCACCACATTCCAGAGCAAATTCCGCCCGTTGCTTGAGCAGCTCGAATCGCGCTGTTATGTTGGGAAAATAGAGCGTTTTTTTGCCGGTTGTTTGTTCCGCTTTTTTGATGGCTGAAACACAGCTTTCTACCCGGCTTTCAAATCCGGCCATTGACTGATTGGCCAGGCCGTGATCATCCTTTATGATGTCGATGCCACCCAAAGCCGATTCATAAGCAATACCGGCAAGTGTTTCAGGAGTGGATCCTACCGGTTTCAGGGCCGTGCAGCTCAGAGGCCGTTTATATGCTGACGCCAGATCGCGTATGCCCTCAATTCCAAACGCCGGACCTGGAAACAGTGAGGCAAGAGACCCCGGGTCTATATCTGTTATTTTAATGTTCGGTTTGATGGAGACGTTGCCAAACATCACGTTCAGAAACTGAAGGATATCGTCCCCTGCAAGATCAGAGCTGTAGGCTATTGAGCAGCTGTAGCGGCTGTCAGTGATTTGCTTTAAGCCGGAAACTGTCCCCGTCAGGTGTTGGAGCTCCGGTGGGATGGCATCAATCGGAAGTTCAGCCGTCTGTTCCAGTGCGATTTCAGTAGCTGTTTGTTCCGCCTCCGGAAAAGTGTCCGCCTTAAATTCATATTGAATAGAAAAGGTGCCGGCGGAACTCATGGTGCGCCTATCGTACTAATGTTTGCGTGCGACCCGGGCCGGTGGAAATGATGCTGCAGCGGCTGCCGGTATACTCTTCAATAAAAGCGATATAGGTTTTAGCATGATCCGGAAGATCATCAAAATCTGCCGCGTTCTGGCAGCTTTCTTTCCATCCGGGAAACGTTTTATAGACGGGCTCCACATGTTCCAGAGCTCCTGTTTCAACCGGGTAGACATCTGTTTTCTCTCCATCAACCATGTAGTGGGTGCAGACTTTAATTTCATCAAAATCATCCAGAACGTCCATTTTTGTGAGTGCTAGCTGATCCATACCGTTGAGATTAACGGCATATTTCAGGGCGACAAGGTCAAGCCATCCGCAGCGGCGCGGCCGTCCAGTGGTTGCGCCAAATTCCGCACCGTTTTTTCGAAGTTTCTTTCCTATATCGTCATGAAGTTCCGTTGGATAAGGGCCGTTTCCAACGCGCGTGGAGTACGCTTTTGTGATACCGATCGCATGATCAATAGCCGTTGGCGGAACACCGCTTCCCACACACGCACCACCTGCTGTTGGTGATGAGGACGTTACATATGGATAGGTTCCGTGGTCGATATCAAGCAGCGATCCCTGGGCACCTTCGAGTAAAATATCACTGCCCGCTGCAACTGCTTTATGCAGCATAGCTGTAGTATTACAGATGTAAGGGGCAATTTGAGAGGCGATCGGCTTTAGATTGTTTAGTATCACATCGGCATCAATTTCAGGCTCGTTATGAACGTGCTTCAGCGCCTTGTTAATCTCTTTCACATTGGTTCGGAGAAGTTCTCCAAGCCGGTCATTGTCGAGCAGATCACCCATACGAATGCCCACCCGTGCCACTTTACTCACGTAGGCAGGCCCGATGCCGCGACCGGTGGTTCCGATAGCGTCATCACCTCGGTTTTTTTCCCGAAGATTGTCGAGAATTTTATGGTAGGGCAGAATGACATGTGCGGAGCTGCTGATGAAAAACCGATCCTTCAGATCTGTTCCGATCTCTTCTACTTCCCGGATCTCATCAACCAGAGCAGCCGGATCAACAACAACGCCGTTGCCGATAATGCAGATGGCATCACCATTAAAAATTCCGGATGGAATTAGGTGAAGCACAATCTCTTTGTCGTCGAATTTGATTGTGTGACCCGCATTTGCTCCTCCCTGGTAACGCACAACATAATCTGCGTTTTTACTAAGAAGATCTACGATTTTACCTTTTCCTTCATCGCCCCACTGGGCGCCAATGATAATTTTTGTAGACATAGGCCAAAAAAAAGGAGGTGCAGATACACCTCCTTATCGTTTAAGATAGTTGAAGTTTTATCTATACCGTTATTCTGAATCGTCGAACGATTCCACCGCTTCGTCAAGCGTTTTAAAGTGTTTGAATACGGTAATAAGTTTGGTAACAATAAGCAGGCTCTCAATTTTGTCACCTGCATTACAGATCCGGAGATCTCCGCCGGACTTCCTCAGCGTGGTGAGGCCGCCAATAAGCATTCCAAGCCCTGAGGAATTCATGAACTTAACCTTTGAGAGATCAACTACGATATTATTTTGGTCTTTCTCAATCAGCTCATGGAGTTTTTCATTCAAACTAACGGCATCGGGGCCTCCCATAACGTTGCCCTTAAACTCTATTACTACACAGTTATATCTTTCTGATATATTGAACGCCATGATTTTATCCTTTTATAATTTCAGGTTGTTATGATTTTGGCTGGGAAGCACGTTTCTGTAACTCTACAACGATTGAGCTGGCAACAAACAGCGAACTGTAGGTACCAAGAATTACCCCAATTACAAGAGCAAATGCGAACCCTTTAAGTACTTCTCCGCCGAATATAAACAGCACGGTTACCACAAACAAGGTTGTAACAGAAGTGATGACGGTACGGCTGAGCGTGTCATTTAAACTTTTGTTGATCATATCCTTAAACTCCATGGTTTTATAGATCAGAGAGTTTTCCCGGATACGGTCAAAAACAACCACGGTATCGTTCAGGGAATATCCCACAATGGTGAGGAAGGCGGCAATAAGTGCCTGATCAATTGTGACGTTAAAATTCACAATTGGTTCGATAACTGTGAAAATTCCAAGCACAATAACGACGTCGTGAATGAGTGCGGCAACGGCCCCGGCTGAGAAATACCACCCTTTAAACCGGATCAGGATGTAGATGAATACAACCGCAACGGCAAAGAGTATGGAGTTGATGGCCGCAATTTTCAGGTCTTCCGCAAACCGCGGGCCTACCAGATCGGTCTTAATGACCCGAACCGGATTATCAGGATAAAGCTCCTGAAGATTGCTTAAGATCAGATTCTGAATGACTGAAATATCGCCTTCAGCGTCGGTACGCAGAAGTATTTCACTCTCTGATCCAAAGAGTTTTAGTTCGGGCGTTCCCCCAAGAGGTTCCGTAAGAGCCGAGCGGATTTCCGTGACCTCCACATTGTTTTCAAAGTCGAAAACAAATTCTTTTCCGCCTCTGAAGTCAATGCCATAATTAAGTCCCATTGTCAGTACGGCAATAATTGAACTGACAAATAGGACGCCGGAAACCACATACATGATCTTCTGGCCTTTAATAAAATCGTACGTTGGTGATTCAAACCATTTCATAATAAATACCTGTATTAAAAGTGTTGAAATTTTTTGATAGGTGACTCAGCTTATCCAAAGCTAATGGTAGATGTTTTTTCTCGTGTAAGATAGTCAACAACAACGCGGGTAATCACAATAGCGCTGAATAGAGACGATGCAATACCGGCCATTAACGTTATAGCAAAACCCTTAATCGGGCCTACACCAAAACTGAACAGAATCACACCAACAAAGAATGTGGTTACGTTAGCATCTACAATAGCACTCATGGCATTTGAATATCCATTATCGATTGCCGCACGAAGCGTTTTACCTGCCCTGAGCTCTTCACGGATCCTGTCGAAAATAAGTACGTTTGCATCTACCGCCATACCAATGGTTAACACAATACCGGCAATCCCGGGAAGCGTGAGTGTGGCGTTGAATGCAGCCAGTATTCCCAGAATGAATATCACGTTGAGAATCAGCGCAAGGTCGGCAATTCCACCACCGGCGTGGTAGTAGGCAATCATGAAGATGGCCACAGCTACCAATCCAAACAGGACGGAGTAGAAACCGGCCTGGATAGATTCTTCACCCAGTGAGGCACCAACCGTTCGCTCCTCAATAATATCGAGCGGGGCAGGGAGCGCACCGGAGAGCAGAATGTTCACAAGATCTTCCGCTTCCTGCAGTCCGGAAAGACCTGTAATGGAGGAGCGACCGTTATTAATTTTAGTAATCACGTTGGGATAGGAGTAGACATATCCGTCCAGAACAATGGCAACCGGACGGCCAATGTTAGCTCCGGTAATTCGCGCCCATCGGCGGGATCCGTCAGAGTCCATGGCCATTGCGACCTGTGCCTCATTTGTGTTGGGGTCGAACTCAACACTCGCTTCTGAAATCACATCACCGGTCATTTCAACCTGCGTGCGAACGGGAATAAGTTCGAACAGCTCAAGACCCTGGTCGGTCGCAAATGGCTGAGCTCCCCACATCAGTTCCGCACTCCGCGGAAGCAAATTCTGAACCTCTTCGCGGCTGATCAGATCATTTACACGCGCTGTGTCAGGCCCGGCTGCATATCCAAATACATACTCACTCCGGCCCTGAGGGCTGAATATCTGAAGCAGCGGATTACCACCTGTCTGTTGCGTTGCAAGGCTGTCGCCCGTGGCTAAACTGTCGGCTTCTTCGCTGCCGGCGTTTTCAAAATAGTTTACAATCTGACGCTTGGCGCTGTTCATGTCTTCAGCGTTGGGAGTAAGGCGAAACTCAAGCCGTGCAGTACCTCTCAACAGATCTCTAACACGTTCTTCATCATCCACACCGGGAAGCTCAACAACCAGCCGGCTGTTTCCCTGCTTCAGAATGGAGGGTTCGGTTACGCCGTAGCGGTCAACCCGTGACCGCACAATTTCCATAGCTCTGTCAACAGCACTGCCAACCTGTCCGCGTAGGTAGGTTTCAACTTCCTCGTTTGTTGAACGACGGGTGATGTTATCCACATCAGACCGATAGTAGCGGCTGAGCATCGCATTCGGGTCTCTGCTTTCAAACTCAGCGAGAAATTCGGTAATGAATTCTGTGCCCTGGTCAACCGATCGCCCCTGTGCAACACTGATGATATCACGAAGTGTTTCATCAGCAAATTCACCGGCGAGTTCAAGCACCAGCTGATTCACTCCCACTTCGAGCGTCACATACATTCCGCCCTGGAGATCCAGACCGAGTGAAAGTGAATTTTCCTGAAGGCTTTGAAGCCGTTCTCTGTTCTCTTCTGAATACTGCGCCTGTTCTGCTTCAGGCATGCCGTTGATATGGCGCTGCTCCAGGTTCCACTGTATAGTCGGGAACAGATACATAATGGTCATCGCCAAAAACACGACGATCGTTCCGATTTTAAATCCGTTATTTTGTTTTTTCATAATGGTAGATAAAGATAATTAAGTGCTAAATAGAAATATTGAGACGGGCATACTTCACCCGTGAAATTAGAGACAAAGAGGTGAAAATATCTACGGTGCGTTTATACTGATACCGCTGGAGGGAGGAGGAAAAAGAGATAGCATTACATGAGGTACTGATAGTACTGTACTCCTGAAGTTCGGAGTGTGCAGTGTAGCGGGTTCGGGAAATGACGCATGAAAAGATGTTACCTGAGTGAGCCATTTGTGAACCGGCGCAAAAATCTTTGGCAGTATCGCATTGGCATTGTTCTGCTGATGCTTGAAGGTGCTCCACTGGCCAATAAGCCAGGTTGATACCTGTTCATGTTGCTGTTTTGACGTAAAAGGAGCTATCTGAAAGTTCTCTTCATGCTCAGAGATGAGTTTTGAGGCATCCTGAACAAGCATCCAGAAATCGCCAGCTTCTTTGGGTAACTCCCGGATACGATCGCGCAGTTCATCACTCAGATCATTACCGCCTGCCACAACTTTATGGTCAAGCCATTGTGTAAACGCGTTTTTTTGGACATCACCAAAAAAGGGTACTGCAATGTGTGCGGCAAAGCCTGCAAGGAGCAGAGCAATAGTGCAACTGCGAAAGATATGTGATAATCGGCTTTTCATTAGTTTGGCAAAATAGGCAGATTGCCGTGTGCAGGCAAGCTAATATTTCGGGAAATAGCTCTATTTTTCAACAAGCTGTTTTTCCCGCTCAAATTCCTGTTTTAAATACCGGCCTGTGTAGCTCTCTTTCATATCTGCCACTTCTTCCGGAGTACCCTCCGCAATAATCTGCCCGCCGCCTGTTCCGCCTTCAGGCCCGAGATCTATCACCCAGTCTGCTGCTTTAATCAGGTCGAGATTGTGCTCAATGACAATGACTGTATTTCCTTTCTCAACCAGCTTCTGAATGACATCTACAAGCATCCGCACATCCTGGAAATGGAGGCCTGTTGTGGGTTCGTCCATAATATAAACGGTATCGCCGGTGCCGATTTTAGAGAGTTCCCTGGAGAGTTTAATACGCTGTGCCTCACCGCCACTCACTGTTGTGCTTGACTGGCCAAGCGTGAGGTAACCAAGCCCAACAGAGTTGAGCGTAGTAAGTTTTCGTTTTATTGCCGGGACAGAGTCAAAGAATTCAGCCGCTTCGCTAACGGGCATTTTAAGCACATCAGAAATGTTTTTCCCTTTATAATGAATTTCGAGCGTTTCCCGGTTGTAGCGTTTTCCGCCACACTCCTCACAATTGACGTAGACGTCGGGTAGAAAATTCATCTCAATTTTTCGAACGCCGTCGCCCTTGCAGGTTTCGCACCGGCCGCCTTTTACGTTAAATGAGAACCGGCCCTGATCGTATCCCCTGATTTTCGATTCAGGCAGTTCAGAAAAGAGGGATCGAATGTGATCGAAAACCTTTGTGTAGGTACCGGGATTCGAACGGGGCGTCCGTCCGATCGGACTCTGGTCGATCGAAATAACCTTGTCCACATTGTCGAGTCCCTCAATCTTTTGATACGGCAGGGGGACAGCTTTGGAATTATAAAATGTTGTTGAGAGGATGGGAACCAGCGTCTGATTAATGAGGGAACTCTTCCCGCTTCCGCTCACACCGGTCACACAGATAAACTTGCCGAGCGGTACATCAAGATCCACGTCTTTAAGGTTGTGGCCTGATGCTTCCTTAAGTTGAATCGATTTCCCACTTCCTTCCCGACGTTTGTCAGGGTAGGGGATTCTTTCTTCATCGTTAAGAAACTTTGTGGTCAGTGCTTCCGGATCAAGTTCATCAGGCTTGCCTTCCGTTACAATGTATCCACCCTCGGTTCCGGCCCCGGGACCGAGATCCACAACGTAATCGGCATGTTCCATAGTTTCACGGTCGTGCTCAACGACGATCACGGAATTCCCGAGATCTCTCAGCATCTCAAGGGATTTTATCAGCTTTATATTGTCGCGTTGATGCAACCCTATGCTGGGCTCATCAAGAATATAAAGCACGCCCACAAGCTGGGTGCCAATTTGAGTTGCCAGGCGAATTCGCTGCGCTTCTCCGCCACTGAGTGTCTGAGCCTCCCTGTTAAGCGTGAGGTAATCGAGCCCTACATTCAGCAGAAAGTCAATACGATCGATGACTTCTTTGAGGACCTGCTGCCCGATTTTCCGCTGCCGTTCAGTCAGTGACAGGTTACCAACTGTATGACGAAGCGAGCGGATATCTTGTTGAACAAGATCCTGAATTGAAAGCCCGTCAATTTTGTAGGAAAGCGCCTCACGGTTCAGTCGTCCGCCACCGCATGTACTACAGGTTACTTTTGATAGATAGGCTTTTGCTTTATCCCGCTGCTTATTGGATTTGCTCTCCTCGTACTGTTCATTAATAATAGAGCGGATACCGGCAAACTTATGCTTGTAGGTAACGTTGCTGTTTTTGAAGTCATAACTGACATCAAATTTTTTATCATCTGCACCATCAAAAAGTATATCTATAGCCTCTTCGGAAAACTCTTTGAGCGGCGTATCAAAATCGAGATTCTGTGTGTCGAGTACCGCTTTTATCTGTTTAAACACAAAGATGTCGCGAGGTTTACCGAAGAAACGCAACCCGCCGTCGTTAATCGTTTCATCAGGATTGGGAATGACCAGACTACGACTGGCGTCGTACGTATATCCCAGACCGTTGCACGATTTACAGGCGCCGTATGGCGAATTAAAAGAAAACAGGTTTGGGGCCGGCTCTTCATACGAGAGACCGCTCTCAGGATCGAATAGGTTCTTGGAGAATACCTTGTCGCGGATCTCGCCATCTTTTTGAATGCCGAGTACCAGGTTGCCATCGGCCATTTCCAGTGCCATATGTACACTTTCTGAAATCCGTTTCTCACTCTTCTGGCTGATCACGAACCGGTCGATCACTACTTCAATGTTGTGCGTTTTATACCTGTCGAGCTTGATTTCTCCCTCAAGGTCAATCAATTCGCCATCTACACGTGCTTTTACGAATCCCTGTTTCTGCATCTGCTCAAAAAGCTCGCGGTAGTGTCCCTTTCGGCCTCTTACAACAGGGGCGAGGCAATACGCTTTGGTGCCGGATTCAATATCCATGATGGCGGCTACAATCTGATCGGAGGTCTGTTTCTCCATCTTGTTGCCCGATTTGTACGAGTAGGGTATTGCGACCCGCGCATAGAGCAGCCGAAGGAAATCATAAATCTCGGTCACAGTCCCTACAGTAGATCGGGGATTCCGGTTGGTTGTTTTTTGGTCGATGGAGATAACCGGTGAAAGTCCGTCGATGAAGTCAACCTCCGGCCGCTCCATCATCCCCATAAATTGCCTGGCATAGGCGGAAAGAGACTCAAGAAACCGTCGCTGTCCTTCAGCGTAGATCGTATCGAAAGCAAGAGAAGATTTTCCGGATCCGGACAAGCCCGTAAAAACGACAAGTTGTTCACGGGGAATGTTGATGTCAATATTTTTAAGATTGTGCTCGCGGGCGCCGCGGATGACTATGTTTGTGTGCAAAATAGAGCGGGGTTTAATAAGAATTACAGCCTTTCAAGATACGAAATTAGTAACGTAAACACAGGCCGTAAGAGTTCATTAAAAGATGAAGGGATCGTTAACCTGAATTAATCCGAGGTTTTGATTCATAAGCGGTTTAATTCCGAGGCTGTGCAAAAAGTATTTTGCCCCGGAATCCGCTTAAATAATTCAGGAATTTTCTTCTGACTCACCCTATGTCCCTCTCTATTGAATAGAGAGGGATTTAAAGTCTAAATTATTTAAGCTTAGCAACTTATTATGTCCCTTTTTGGACAGCCTTGGACACCCCTCAATAACCGCTAACCATATCAAAAAATATGGATTTTAAGTTGATACCTCGTGGGCTCTGCCCCGATGTAGTTCATTTTATTACCCAATCCGGGGTTCGGCGATCAGATCAATGAAAATTGTACTTCTTTTAGCATAGATTATTATATTGGGAGCTATTTGTAATTTATATTCAGATCAACCAATACATGAGCACAGAGCCAAAAAGTGTGAACCCGATTCCCTCGCCACCTTCAGCATCAGACATGGAATGGCACCCGCTGTCGTGGAATGAAAAACCGATTAAACAGCTCCCGCCGTATCCTGATACAGACGAGCTTCAGCGACGATACCACGAACTGCAAAATCTTCCGCCGCTTATTACATCATGGGAGATAGATAAGCTTAAAGAGAAATTAGCGGGCGTATCAAACGGGAATGGATTTCTTCTGCAGGGTGGTGACTGTGCCGAGACTTTTGAAGGGTGCAAATCACCTAAAATAGTGAATCTGCTGAAGGTGATGCTTCAAATGAGCTTTATACTCGTGCACGAGATGGGAATACCTGTTGTACGTGTCGGTCGAATTGCCGGGCAGTTCGCCAAACCCCGGTCAAAAGATTACGAAGAGATCAACGGTGAGAAAATGCTGAACTACCGGGGCGATCTCATCAACAGCTACGAACCCAATGTCGAGGCCCGGAAGCCGGATCCTGCCCGTATGATTGAGGCTTATAATAAGTCTGGGCTTACTCTGAATTTCCTGCGCGCTCTAACAGATGAGGGATTTGCTGATCTGCAGCATCCTGAACAGTGGGAACTGGATTTCATGAAAAACAACGAGTATTACAAAGATTACGAGGCAATGGTAAATTCTATTCATAAAGCGATCCACTTTATGGAAACCATCACGCCGAATGTATTTACAACACTCCATAAAATCGATCTTTACACCTCGCATGAAGCGCTCAATCTCTATTATGATTCAGCACAAACGCGAAAGGTACCCCGAAAACCGGGATGGTTTAACCTCAGTGGTCATATGGTGTGGCTGGGAAATCGGACCAAGCAACTGGATGGCGGACACGTTGAATATCTGAAAGGAATTGAGAACCCGATTGGTATAAAAGTGGGGCCTCCGTTTGATCTCGATGAAACACTTCGGCTGATTGAAACTATCAACCCTACCCACGAAGCCGGTAAGATTGTGCTTATCACCCGTATGGGAGTTGACCATGTTAGCGAACATATGCCGGGCTTTATCAAGGCAATTAGAAAAGAGGGGCATCCTGTTGTCTGGAGCTGTGACCCAATGCACGGTAATACATTTTCAACTGAAAGCAGCGTCAAGACGCGCAGGTTTGATGACATTCTCGAAGAAATTCGCACTACATTTGCCGTTCACCGGGCCGAAGGAAGCTATCTCGGCGGTGTACACCTGGAAATGACCGGCGATAACGTAACTGAATGCGTGGGCGGAGCGAATGGCCTGAATGAAGATGGCCTGGATACCAACTACGAAACGTATTGCGACCCGCGTTTGAACTACGAGCAAAGTCTTGAAATGGCGTTTCTTGTTGCCAAGGAGTGGAATAAGAGCTACAGTAAGTCTTAACGCACGATAGTTTAAAATCTCACATATACAGCAGAGCAGAATTCATTTACCGGATTCTGCTCTTTTTTTATTTAACTCCTTTGCCGTCACCGTCATTTCTCTCTTAGAGCAGATACCTTCGGAATACTTATCAGCCGAATAACACGCGGGCATTTGTTTTTCTCATTATCCGAGCTCCCCATTAAACTCAATCCGGCCTGTAATGGTGGATTCCCTCAAAAAAATAAGCTATTGAGTTGTATTCAGACCGCCATTTTAACAGTTGGTGTCAGACAATGAGTCTTTTGCATAATGACAAGCTGATATGTGCGTTAACTAAACTGTAACTCCTTCATGAAAACCTGGAGATAATGTCATATGCCTGACACAAAAATTCGCTGGCATGCTGATTGCAGCACATATTAGTGAACAATCATAAACAATAATGGAGATTCCGTTATGACACTTATTAAATATGGAAGACCCGGCAGAAATCTTGTCGGACGACAATTTTCAGACATCATGGATGAATTTTTCAATGAAGCAGCAGCCACAAAAAACTCAGGTTTTACTCCGGATATTAATATTTCGGAAACAGAAAATAAGCTGAGTATTCAAGCGGATATCCCCGGAATGAAGAAGGAAGATATTCATATTGGATTTGAAAATGGCGCTCTGTCGATTAGCGGTGAGCGTAAAAACAGAAATGAGGAAGAAGGACGCACCTTCCACAGAGTTGAAACTCACTACGGCACATTCGAACGATCATTTCAGCTGCCAGACTCAATTGATGAAGATTCAATCGAGGCTACCTACTCAGATGGTATACTTCAAATTGACATCAACAAGAAGGAAGACAAAGTTAAAAAGCAGATTGAAATTAAGTAGCAATCATTGTTCTCTCACGAGAGCAGGTTAGTTAGTAGCCGGGGTCATATTGAACTATGGCCTCGGCATTTATATATAAATACCCGTCGGTTTCTATCGTTCTGCCGGGTAATATTTTATCAGGAATTTTCTAATTGATATACAATAAAAAGCGATCGAATTCCTTTTAAAGTATCGTGTTTTTTGAACCTATTATTTTTAATCGAAAATCAATTAATCACATAAATCCAATGAATCGATTCACAAAAAGTATTGTTGCGGCCGTGGCTATTATCACACTGTTGGTTGGTATGCAGTATGCCTCGAACCAGGATACGAATGGCGTATCCGACTATGATGTGCCTACTTATAATGAAGAATCTTCTAAGAACGCTGAAGACATTCCGATTCGCACACTGGCTGATTTCAACAATGCAATTGTCAATATTGCGGAAAGAACCAATCCAACTGTAGTTACCATTACCACGGAACGAACTGTTAGACATCAGGTTCGGTCGCCTTTTGAGTTCTTTTTTAACAACCCGCAGAATCAGCAGCGCGAACGGCAGGTTAGCGGGCTTGGGTCTGGAGTAATTGTGGATTCCGGCAAAGGATATATCATCACCAATAATCATGTGATTGATGGCGCAGACCAGATAAATGTGAGGCTCTTTAACGGTGATGAGCACAGCGCCGAGGTTGTGGGTGCCGATCCCGGAAGTGATGTGGCGGTTTTAAAAGTAGATGTTGAAGATCTGCCGGCGATTCCGCTTGGAGACAGCGATAGCATTCGGGTCGGTGAGATGGTTCTCGCGATCGGAAGTCCGCTCCAGGAAAGTTTTGCACACACGGTTTCACAAGGTATAGTTAGCGCAAGCGGGCGTTCTTTTCTCGGATTGAACCAATATGAAAATTATATACAGACTGATGCGGCCATTAATCCGGGTAACTCCGGCGGCGCTCTGATAAATCTCGACGGAGAGCTTGTGGGTATTAACACTGCCATTGCCAGCCGAAGCGGAGGCAGCCAGGGCATTGGCTTTGCGATCCCCATCAACATGGTAAAAAATGTAATGGAAGATCTGATTGAAGACGGCCGTGTAGCCCGTGGATACCTTGGCATTGAAGCTGGCGGTGAAGTCGACCGCACAATGGCCCGAGCTTTAGATATGGAGTCGCCCCGCGGATTTATTATCGGTAATGTTGAACAGGGTGGACCAGCGGATGAAGCCGGCCTCAAATCCGGTGACGTTGTTGTAGAACTTAACGGAGAGCCGGTCAGGAATTTTTATGATTTCCGAATAGAAATTGCCAACTCTTCTCCCGGAACTGAAGTAGATCTCGGTATTTTTCGTGAAGGTGAAGATATGTCGTTTACGGTAGAGCTCGGAGAGTTGGATCGGGAAGATATTGCGGGTGTTAATCCACAGGTTGAAGAAGAACTCTCAGAATCGCTCGGGTTCGACGTCAGTGATCTGACCGACAATATCCGCCAGCAGCTTAGGTTGGAATCAGGAATGAACGGCGTTGTTGTTGCTGAAATTGAGCAGCAGAGCCGTGCTTACAGGCAGGGGTTACGCCAGGGCGACGTGATTTTGCAGATTGGAAATCAGGCGATTGAGAATGAGAATCAGTTTTACACTATCATGGGCAGCTATATGGAATCCGGCGACGACGCGCTCCTGATGAGAATTTACAGGCAGGGACGCAATATGTTTGTCGCAATTGAGTTATAGAAGGGATTGTTTTGGTTGAGGTTAAAAGCTGGCATCCTGATGGGTGTCAGCTTTTTTTTGTCAATTATTCCGTAAATCCGGATATGGCATTACTTTTGCACTAATAATGCAAAAAGGAATGAACCATTTGAAATGGATTATAAAGACTATTATAAAATTTTGGGTGTCGCTAAGTCAGCCTCACAGCAAGAGATAAAAAAAGCCTATCGAAAAAGGGCGGCTAAATACCATCCCGACAAAAATCCGGATGATCCCGGAGCTGAAGAAAAATTTAAAGAAGTAGGGGAAGCATACGAAGTTCTGAAAGATCCGGAAAAGAGAAAATTATATGATCACGCCGGGTCAGACTGGAAGCGATATCAGAGAGCAAATGAGCAAACGGGTGGCGGGTTTGACTGGTCGCAGTATGCCAGGCAGCAGCAGCAACAACAACAAGGCCAGGGCGGACAGTACCGTACACGTGTTGATATGAATGATATCTTTGGAGATCAGGCTCAAGGCCGAAGCCAGGGTTCTTCCTCGCCCGGTGGCGGCAGCCCGTTTTCCAGCTTTTTTGAGACACTGTTTGGCGGTGGTTTTCAACAGCAGCAACAGCAGACATCCCGGAGGCAGACAGTAACGGCAGGCGAAAATACAGCCGCCAATGTAACACTTCCGCTTGCAGAGATATTTACTGATACAACCAAAACATTTCGAATCAACGGCGACAGGGTAAAAGTGAAAATACCTGCCGGCATTGAAGACGGTAAACGCCTTAAACTTAAAGGGCGCGGAAACAGATCAAAATTCGGCGCTGCCAGTGGTGATCTTTACCTGAAAATTCATGTTGAAGTACCTGAAAACATTGAACGAAAAGGTAGAGATATATACCAGAATTTTGACCTGGATCTCTATACAGCTGTTTTGGGTGGATCAATTGTTGTACCAACGTTGAATGGGAAGTTGAAGCTGAATATTCCGGAAGGGACTGACAATGGAAAACTGTTCAAGTTTTCGGGACGAGGTCTTCCGGGTATGAATGGAAAAGTCATTAATGGAAATTATTATGTTCGGTGCACCATCAAACTTCCCGATAAACTTTCTGCCAAAGAGAAGAAATTGTTTAAGGAACTCGCCGGACTTAAAAAACAGTAAATTCGGCTTGGAGGTACTCTGACTCCGAATATTTCCAAACAACCTGAGTTCGATTGATACACCGAGTTATAGAAAGTGAGGCTGTCCAAAAAGGAACATAATAAGTTGCTAAGCTTAAATAATTTAGACTTTAAATCCCTCTCTGTTAGATAGAGAGGGAAATAGGGTGAGTCTGAAGAAGATCCCTACATTATTTAAGCGGATTCTGGGGCAAAATACTTTTTGGACAGCCTCGGAATCGCTTACGCTCGGAGCCCCTTATTAGGGGAAACTTCTGCATTCGTTTTTTATAATCGAACTCAGTTTAACAGTAAAACATCTGTTATTTCTTCTGCAGAAGTGGAATCTGTGATTAAAGTTTTGAATCTTATCAGCCCTGTAAAAATTAAACTTCATTTGAATTTGACGAGTTAATCCTATGAAACTTCTTCTATCTGCTCTTCTTACATCGGTCCTTTTTTTTACCGCATCCCATCCTGAAATAAATTCCAGTGAGACAAATAATCTCCGATGGGGACAGATCGGCCATTACGTCACCGGCCACATTGCCGAAAATCATATCACGGAGAAAACGGCGGCGGAGCTCGATAGAGTCATAGGAAATGAATCTCTTGCCGTTGCCTCTGTATGGATGGATGATATACGGTCTGACAGCAACTACGATTACACAAGTTCCTGGCACTGGGTCACTATTCCTGATGGGATGACCTACGATGAGACTGAGAAGAATCGTGACGGTGATGTTCTTTGGGCACTCGAAACACTTATTGCTGATCTGAAAGAGGGCGGACTCTCAGCGAAAGAAGAACATGATAAACTCAAGATGGTGGTTCATATGGTAGGAGATATTCATCAGCCGCTTCATGTAGGGACCGGAGACGACCGCGGTGGCAACGATGCCCGCGTGCAGTGGATGGGTGAAAACAGCAATCTTCACCGCGTGTGGGACAGTAATATGATTGAATCGCGCCAGATGAGCTACACCGAAATCTCAAGTAACGTTGACGTTGTTGATCAGGAGACAGTAGAAGAGTGGCAGGCTGCAACTGTTCGAGATTGGGCTAATGAGTCGATGAACTACAGAGAGGACGTTTATAACCTGCCGGATAACAATCGAATCGGATATGAATATCGGTATGCAAATTACGACATTGTGAAAGAACGCCTGGTAATGGCCGGTGTTCGTTTGGCCGGAGTGTTAAACGATATCTACGACAACTAATTAGCCTTTAGAATTTCTGGCCGATGACAACTGGCAGCCTGAGTGATGCTTTGCACTTCACTCAGGTTTGTTTAGCTGACAGCACACTCTTATGCAGATCAAGCGCCTGCTGATCGAAGAGTGTAAAATGGACTCTCCTTACCTTTGAAATAACTTTCGCTTCTTCTCTGATGGTTCTGAACGCTATTTCCGCGGCATCACGGGTCGGAAAGCCAAATGCGCCTGTTGAGATGGCCGGAAAAACGAATGCAGAAGTCACCCCTAACGAGTCTGTGAGAAATTCAAGACTAAAGTTCCGGCCAACGTAACTGTTCTAAGGTTATGAATTTATTTCGAAGCTCCCCTCTCTGTCAAGTCACGCAGGGCGAAGAGTTTGTCCGGCCACCGACGGAAGGGGGCGGGGGTGAGTCAGAAAGACTTGCAGTGCTGAATTTAACAGAAACCTTAATTTACTTAGGCGCCATTTCTTTGGAAATCAATTTTCTCACAGCCTCTAACAAGGAGAGATTTTCCCCAGGGGATGCCTTCGGCGAGAGGGGTGTTCAAGGGTTTTTTCAAAATACTGATGAACATCCCCCTGATTCCCCCTTTTCTCGCCGCGGGCATCCCTTCGGGAAAGGGGGAGTTTACTTTTACTTTTCTATGAATCGAACTCAGGTCTATAGTAATTGCCCAGCAACACATCAGCCGGCATATCTCTTCCGTAGACCGGGTATAGACAGTGTATAACATAGTCGTTGGGCAGGTTTGGTGCTTGTGTTATCACAGCTTCACCGGGTGAGATGGGGGCGAGTGGCCGTGTTAGCATTTCAAGTTCCGGATCTCCGGCCCGATGAATGGCGCCTTCTACCTCACCTCCGGGTTCAAGTTGGGCATTGGCTGCACTACCAATAGCGTCTGCATCAGGCTGGTTGGAGATGTCTCCTTTTTTAAGCTTCACGTAATATCAGAGTATAATTTTTCCACAGGAATCAAATTTGACGCACAAAACTGAGGTTTTAATGCTGATTTATTTAAAATAATGTCTGACAAGGAGAGGGGCAAAGCGCTTTTATAAGGCTTAAAATGGGTTATTTATGTGTTCATTTGTCAGAAATTTTAGAAAAACAGAAAATAATTATAAAAACCGCTTCCAAAAAATCGTAGTTAAAAAAGCGATTTTTTAACAAGGAGGTCAGGCACAATCAGTCATATAAATATAATCTATGTTATGATACTGTTAGGAAAGAAAAAATGGAAGTGCTTTCAATAAAAATGTGTGTAGTTATGTCAGAAATATGACACAAAAGTAAAATCAAAAATTGATGTGATGTTTGCTATAAAATCCAGTTTGAAGGTAAGTTATGGTCGAGAAAGCAGTTACGGCTGTTATCAATTAATAACCAAATTATCAGAACTATGAAATCAATCTTAAAAAACATCACAGCATTAATGATCGTGGTGATCTCATTCACCTCGGCAGAATTTGTAAACGCAAACTCAGCTTCGGCGGATACGCTTAAGTCTTCGCCCGTTGAGCAGACAGCACAAGATGACAGGATAGAAAAAGCTCTGCTTTTTGGCCTTCAGTCAGACGTGTCCGGAATACTTGAGTCTACGTTTTATAATACAGTAGCTTACAAAACACTGAATCCGGAATTCTCTTCAGACAGGATTCTCGAAAGAGTAACGGAAATTGCACTGGATGAAAATAACCATGTTGTCCGTTATAAAGCTTTTCTGACGCTTTCTTACCTGAAAGATTATGAAGAGTTTTCAAACGACGATGCACAACTTCGAAGCTACGTGAAGTCAAATGATTCATTGTCTGCTTTTCAGCTTATTGTTGAAAACCTTCATGAAAGACAGCAATTAGCTTCAAATCAGTAGTAGTTTGCAGGGCAGTTACGCTGCTCTACATTCGATACTTAATTTAAAGGCGCTCCTCTATCGGGGAGCGTCTTTTTTTATTGAATATGCAATAATGCTAATTTACCCTCATTTTAACCTAATGTATGACAGTCTATACTCCAACAGGCGTTAAGTCTGACTAAAATTGTTGCCAATCGGTCAGGGCGTGTGATCTCGGCCGAGGTTCACTGCATATCCGTCAGATTATTCCATGTGGTACGCTTTTAGCAATTTATTTTAGCAAAGGAAATAAAATACCAAGGACTATGAACTTCAATAAATTTACCATCAAGTCACAAGAGGCCGTTCAGGCAGGCATTGAACTGGCACAGAATAATAATAATCAGGCCGTGGAACCGGCTCATATTCTGACGGCTCTGATAGATGATACTGAGAACGTCGTCAATTCTATTCTGAAAAAAATTGGAGTTGCACTGCCCGCATTGCGGGACGACCTCCAGCGCCAGATGAAGACATTTCCCGTTATAAAGGGATCGTCAGTTTCAGGACAATACCTCTCCAACAATTCAAAAGCAGTGTTTGATGCTGCCCAAAACCGAGCGACTGATCTCGGGGATGAGTACATAAGTTCTGAACATGTTCTGCTGGGTATTGCCTCATCAAAAGGAGAGACAGGTGAATACCTGAAAAAAAACGGAGTGACCGACGACAAAATACTGGATGTATTGAAAAGTGTTCGCGGCTCGCAGACCGTTGATGATCCCAATGCGGAAAGCCGTTATGAGGCATTGAAAAAATATGCCCGCGACCTGAATGAACTGGCAGAAAAGAATAAGCTTGATCCTGTAATCGGACGAGACCAGGAGATACGTCGTGTGATGCAAATATTGTCGAGACGGACAAAAAACAACCCGGTGTTGATTGGGGAGCCCGGTGTGGGTAAAACGGCAATTGCTGAAGGTCTTGCACTGCGCATTGTTCGCGGTGATGTGCCTGAAGGTCTGAAATCAAAACGTGTTGTAGCCCTGGATATGGGTGCGCTGGTTGCGGGTACTAAGTTTCGCGGTGAGTTTGAGGAACGCCTTAAAGCGGTTGTTAAAGAGGTGATGGATTCCGATGGCGAAATGATACTCTTCATAGATGAGATTCACACACTTGTAGGTGCCGGCGCCACGGAAGGATCGATGGACGCCGCTAATATCCTGAAACCATCACTTGCACGCGGGGAGCTCCACGCTATCGGAGCGACAACCCTCACAGAGTACCGCAAGTATATAGAAAAAGACAAGGCGCTCGAACGCCGGCTTCAGACTGTTTTTGTCGGGGAGCCAAGCGTGGAAGATACAGTGTCAATTTTGCGCGGACTTCAGGAACGGTATGAGGTCCACCACGGTGTACGAATAACCGACTCAGCAATTGTTGCAGCGGCAGAACTCTCTCACCGCTACATATCTGATCGATTTCTGCCTGATAAGGCCATTGATCTGATTGATGAATCGGCGGCGCGATTACGGCTTCAGATTGACTCTATGCCTGAAGAGCTGGACAGCATTGAACGTCAGATCCGTCGTCTTGAAATTGAGCGGGAAGCCCTGAAAAGGGAAAAAGACGAGTCGAAACTTAAATCCAATGAAAAAGAGCTGGCCGATTTCGAAGAGCAGCGGAAATCGATGCGTGCGCAGTGGGACATGGAAAAAGGCCTCATCCAGAAAAACCGTGAGCTGAAGCAGGCGATTGAAACCTCACGCAACCAGGCCGACAAAGCCGAGCGCGAAGGAAACTACGGAAAAGTAGCGGAACTGAGATACGGCACCATCACCCAGCTTGAGAAAGATCTGGCCGATACCAAGAAACAGCTGAACAACGTGAAAGAAGGGCGATCCCTTTTGAAAGAGCAGGTAGAAGCTGAGGACATTGCCGACATCGTGTCCCGATGGACGGGCATTCCTGTCACGAAAATGCTCTCCAGTGAGCGGCAGAAACTGCTTAAGCTGGAAGATGAACTCCACAAGCGGGTTATTGGGCAGGATCAGGCAATCGAGGCTGTGTCCGACGCTGTACGGCGATCGCGTGCCGGCCTGCAGGACGAGCAGCGCCCCATCGGATCATTTATGTTTCTTGGCTCTACTGGAGTGGGTAAAACTGAACTAGCGCGTTCACTCGCAGAGTTTCTGTTCGATGATGAAGACGCCATGATTCGGATTGATATGAGTGAGTACATGGAGAAGCACAGCGTGAGCCGCCTGGTTGGGTCGCCTCCGGGATATGTTGGCTACGAAGAGGGCGGACAGCTGACAGAAGCCGTTCGCAGAAAACCCTACTCTGTGGTTCTGCTTGATGAAATCGAAAAGGCGCACGGCGATGTGTTTAACATCCTGCTGCAGGTTCTGGATGACGGCCGTCTGACGGACAATAAAGGCGTAACGGTTGACTTCACCAACACCATCGTGATTATGACCAGCAACATCGGCTCTCATCTCATATCTGAAGAGATAGAGAAATCAGGTGGTGAGATGGATGAGACGACGTATCTGGAACTTCAAAACATGCTTATGGAGCAGCTGCGAAAAACCATACGTCCTGAGTTTCTGAACAGGATAGATGACATTGTAGTCTTTCATCCGCTGGATAAATCGCATATTCGTGAAATCGCGGATATTCAGCTGCGGCGAATCGATAAGATGCTGGATAGAAACAGTGTAACGCTTCACGTGTCAGATAAAGTGAAAGACTGGCTTGCAGTTCGCGGTTTTGATCCTGTGTACGGTGCGCGACCGCTGAAACGGGTGATACAGACACAGATTGTGAATCAGCTTGCCAAACAGCTGATTGAGCGAGAAGATGAGAGTAAGTCAGTTATATATGAAGCTACGATAAGCAAAGACGGCAACCGTCTGGAGTTTGCCGAGGTATATGATGATGTTGAAGCGTGGTCGGGGTGAGAATGCAGTTTCATAAAAGACCTCCAGGGTTTTGAAAACCTTGGAGGTCTGTACATCTCTGTATCTTTGCTGCCATACCTTCGCAATCGCTTTGGTTTCTGTTTTCTCCCGAAAGGAATAGATTACGTTACTTGATCCCTTCTCTCCAGGGCATTCGGCAGTCCACCATCTGTATCAAGTTTAGATCTGTCAGACTGGCGATTTTTATTGACCTCAATTGGGTCTTTTGTTTTCAGAGATTCGTTCTCGTCCTGATCATAGTCAAGCTGCTGAAGCTTGTGTTCGGACAGAGCAAGGGTGAGTGTACTCTTTAAGTTTTTAAGTTTTTCTCGGTTGGACCTGGATATTTTCAATTTGATACGGTTTCCATTAACGGCCGGAAACTGATCAAGAGATTTCAGGCTTCTTAAATCTATGAAAAGCTTATAGCTGAACCATCCTTTTTTTATGTCAACTGACTCAATATCAGAAAGATGAAATGTTATCTGCCTGGCTTCCGATTTGAAATATTTGAATATCTCGTCAATTGTCTGGTATTCAATCTCAAGAGTTCTGTTTTCGAACCTTACAAGTCCGGAAGCACTACCTAATCCTGCGTAAATATATGTTTTTTTAAAAGGTACAATCAAACTTGTCCCGGTTTATTTCGTTTTTTTACTCAATCCTTCACATTGGCAAATGCCAATCCTATGAGTGTAAACGTACAAATATCTTAGATCAATAAAATATAGACAGTTTAAAAAATACCAGATAGGTAACGGTTAAAAACCAAATACTGTTACTCTTAAAGCAATTCTTCAGGATTCAGCCCCTTCAAATCGTCTGTGACAAACGTTCTGCCTTTCCGCACAAGCTCTTCATCCAGGTAGACATCAGCACCAATACAGACCAAATCCCAATGGATGGCACTTTCGTTGCCATTTGGTGCGATCTCATAGTCGTTGCCCAGCGTAAGATGGTTCGACCCTGTAATCTTTTCATCAAACAGAATATCGTACATTGGTTCTTTGATGATTGGATTGAGGCCAAAGCTGAATTCTCCAAATCTTCGGGCGCCTTCATCCGTATCGAGAATCTCTTTTAGAGCTTCATTATTTGAAGAATCGAAATCAGTGACGACTCCATTCTCAACTTCCAGCTTTACAAACTCAAATGGCTTGCCCTGGTAAACCGACGGCGCATAGGTGATATGTCCGTTAACAGAATCAAGTATAGGGGAGGAAAAGAGTTCACCATCGGGGATGTTTCGCTTGCCAAAACACGGGATCCAGTTCTGGTCTTTCACTGAAAATTCAATATCGGTTCCTTTCCCTTTCAGACGGACCTTGTCTGTTTCGCGGAGCCGTTTTTCGAGGGGTAGCATTGCTTCTTTGAGCTTGTTGTAATCAAACAGGCAGGCGTCGTAATAAAACGTTCGGAATCGCTCGGTCGACATTTTTGCATTCATCGCAAAAGCTGCGGAGGGATAGCGAAGCACGGCCCAGTTGGTATGGTTGACCCGCTGCTCAAAATGAACCGGATTTACAAAAAACTCTGAATAGGCCATATTCGCTTTTTTACTGGCGCCGGAATTTTCGTAGATATTCTCTGATGCGCGTATTCCAATGAAGGCGTCCATCTTTTTCATCAGCGGCAGCTGATCTGACTCAGCCTGATTTTTCCAGTACTCTTCATCTCCGCTCTCCAACAGCATTCTGTTTGTTTCCGGGTCCTCAAGCTTGATAAACGGATGGCCGTCGAGCTCCCTCACCAGCTTTGCAAGAGCACGAACAAGCCCGATTGCATTCAGTCCGATACACTGAATCATGACGTTTTGCCCTGATTTGAGCTCTACGCTGTGGGTGAGTAGTTGACGAGCCAGTTTCAGATCGCTATCGCTGTACATAAGAGAATATATTTATTTCGGATTGATGCATGTCAGGCTCGAAATATAGGCATTTCAGCAGAGGGGAGAGAACAGGATTTTCAGGAAATGGGCTATCTCTATTTGATGAGAGTCATGGAAGAGAACGCATTCAGAGATCACATATGTTCTGAATCTATCTATCTTTCATGAGATCCTTCAACTCGCTATGCTCGCTCAGGATGACACGGCTGGTGTTGTGTCAATTATGAATTAACGGGGGTTTCACCGGATGAATTCGCTTCATCCGGTGAATCGTCTGGCCCAGACATTAACCACCAAAAAATCTGTTAAGGTAATGAGGATCTCTATTCAACTCATCCGATGACGGGAAGTCAGCGGATGAGTATCTATTTCTCAACCCGACAATTCAGAGGACGGCGCACTTGAATCATAACCAAATGAAGAACCATGTCCTGCGCCGTCTGAATGGCTTTCAAAGAAACCAATGCTGAAGGCGTGGCAAATCAGTAGCGAGGCGGTCCAAAAAGGAACATACTAAGTTGCCAAGCTTAAATAATTTAGACTTTAAATCCCTCTCTATTAGATAGAGAGGGACATAGGGTGAGTCAGAAGAAGATTACTAAATTATTTAAGCGGATTCCGGGGCAAAATACTTTTTGGACAGCCTCAGGGGGTGAGTTACAAATCCGTCACACACCCTAAACTCGCCGTCGACACCGTTTTCGAATATTTGCGCAGCACGCCCGTGGTAAATGTGGGTTCAGGGGCTTTCCGCGATTTTCGGCGCTATTCAATCTTACATTCCACCTGACTCACCCCTTAGTCCCCTCTCTACTCTCTATCGTTCGCAAAGAGGGGAAACTCTGTTACTTCATTTTTAGAACAACAAATTATGCATCAG
>Ga0306912_1000457_pt1 | contig 24086 bp, 21 predicted proteins | sample AntRauFillE10628_FD_190443 | JGI IMG/M metagenome (GOLD analysis project Ga0306912, IMG submission 190443) | Saline lake microbial communities from Rauer Islands, Antarctica - Metagenome Filla E10 #628 (v2) (version 2) | ecosystem: Environmental > Aquatic > Non-marine Saline and Alkaline >... | reverse complement strand
TCGTCCTGGTTATCCGACGCCGCAAACACGCCGTCGAAGCCGCCCTAGCCCGTATCGAATCCCTCATCCTCACCAAACTAGACCTCGACTAATTCCAAGACTCATCAGCCATCACCCATTAGTCATTAGTCATTAGTCATTAGTCATTAGTCATTAGTCATTAGTCATTAGTCATTAGTCATTAGTCATTACCCATTAGTCATTAGCAATTAGCAATTAATAATCATGCGCCGCAACTTAGCTTCAGACGACCGCGATGATGTCGAGATCAACCTCTCGCCCATGATCGATATGGTCTTCATCCTCCTGATCTTCTTCATCGTGACGACCGTCTTCGTCGAAGAGACCGGCGTCGAGGTCAACAAGCCCGAAGCCGCGGCCGCGATCCAGTTGGAGAAGAACAGTATCCTCATCGCCGTCACCAGCGACAACAAGGTCATCTACGGCGGTCGCGACATCGGCGTCAGCGGCGTATCCCCCATCGTGAAGCGCCTCACCCTTCAGGAAGACATCCCCGTCATCATCCAGGCCGACGAAGGTGCCAGCCACGGCGTATTCGCCCGCGTTTATGGCGAAGCCAAACTGGCAGGCGCCAAGTCCATCAACTTCTCAACGAAGCGATAAATGACCAAGATCTACAACCCACCGAAACATCGGGCAGGCATGCGGGCGACCGGCACCCTGATCGGTATCGGTGTAAGCGCATTGCTCTTTCTGGCGATTCCGCTGACGCAGATCTTTACAGAATACGAAAAAGCCCCAGAAGAAATTGAGGCCATTGATATGGCAATACCAGCCCCGCCACCCCCGCCGGAGGAACCTCCACCGGAACCGGAACCCGAAGAGCAAGAGCCTCCCCCAAAACTGGAAACACCGCCACCACCGATTTCCCTGGAACAACTCGACATGGCCCTTAACCCGGGAACAGGCGGTGCCTTGGCGGGCGACTTTGCTCTTCCAAGCTTCGACGTGAGCGGCCAGGACTTGGGCGGCATCGAAATCTTTGACATCATGGATGCGGATAAAAAACCGACCCCAACCAAGCAAGTGGAGCCCAGGACCCGCGGAGAAAAAGGCACCGTCGTCCTGCGCTTCACCGTCGATCAATACGGAAAAGTCCAGAACATCCGCATCCATCAATCGACAAATTCAAAGCTCAATCAGCCCTGCATTGATGCCGTCCGCCGCTGGGAATTTACCCCCGGCGAAAAAGACGGAAGAACAATTATCACCAACAACGTCCAGCTCCCTATTAATTTCAAATAACCTATCATGAGAACCACACACACCTTTCTCATACTCGCCGCATGCTTGACTGCATCGCTGAGCGCACAGAGCCACAAAATTCAGAATGCCGCCAGTCAGCTCTGGAACGATGAGTCCTTCGTCAAAGAATTCCTCGGCAGCTACGGCTTTCTCGCCGGCTACGAGCCTCCGATCTCGGATGATGAAAAGGAAGCCCTGCGCAGCCTAATCGACCTGATGAAGGCCAGCCCAAAAGCGGCCATTCAGCAACTCGAACCGCAAATCACCAGCCAGAGTAGCGCGGCCTTCGACTTCATCCTCGCCAACCTCTATTTTCAGGAAGGCAATCTACCAAAAGCGGAGCAGTTTTATAACAACGCCGTCCTGAAGCATCCGGACTTCCGCCGCGCCTACAAGAATCTCGGCCTCGTCCAAATCCAAAAAGGGGACCTTGCCAAAGCCATTACCTCCATCTCCAAAGCGATGGAACTCGGCGAAGTCGATGGCCGCGCCTACGGCCTCCTTGGCTACGCCTATCTAACTAAAGAACGCTACTACCCGGCCGAAGCCGCCTACCGGCAAGCCATCCTGATGCAGCCGGATAACAAGGACTGGAAGGTCGGCCTCGCGCAGTGCCTACTACAAACGAAACGCTATACCGATGCCATCGCCCTCTTTGATACCCTCATCAAAGATGATCCGAACAACGCCGACTACTGGCTCCTTCAGAGCAATGCCTACCTTGGCAAAGGCGACTCCCTGGCGGCCGCCAAAAATATCGAGATCGTCCGCCGCATGGGCGAGGTAGCACTCACCACCCTCACCCTGCTCGGTGATATCTATATGAACAACGAGGCTCCCGATCTGGCCCTCGACGCCTATCTCGCGGCCGCCGACAGCGCCACCGCCAAGGATAGCAACGCCCTCATCCGTGCCGCAGTGCTCCTCACCCGCACCGCCAACTATGAGCAGGCCACTGCCATGATTCGCAGGTGCCGCGCCGCCCTCGATAAAGGCCTCAAGGACGAAGACGACCTCACCCTCCTGACCCTCGAAGCTAAAATCGCCCGCGCCACCGGTGAAGGCAAACGAGCCGCCAAGTTGCTCGCTCAAATTATCGAACGCGACGCACTCAACGGCGACGCCATTATTGAGCTCGCCAACTACTATGCCGACCAAGGTGATAGGGCAAAGGCGATCAACCGCTACCAACAGGCCGAAAAGATCGAGAAGTTCGAGCGTCTGGCCTTGGTCGCCCACAGCCAGGCCCTGGTCCGGGACGGCCAATACAAGAATGCCCTTCCCCTACTCCGCCGCGCCCTTCAGATCCGGTCCGACCGCAACCTCGCCGACTTTACCGACCGCGTCGAACGCGCGGCACGTTCGCAGGGCTAGTATCCGTCCTCTAAAGTTTGGTCACATTGCCATTCTAATTGTAACCGAAAGCCTTAGCATTTGGCCCGAGCAGATTCTAACCCGTATCCGAAGCCATCACGTTTGGTCTGTATACAACGCTCAGTCTATTGAAAGACAAAGCGACGCAAACGGGCCACCACCGAAAGATCGCCCCAATCCGCACCATGAGCCGCACGGATTTTTGGCGGGTATTTTAGCCCACGGTCCGCTTGCCAACGGGCCGCCAGGCCCCGCACAAATTCCTCCGAGCCCAAAATAGCTCCATCCGTAAAATAGCGCACCCGGCAACGCAAAACCGTCGCTCTCGGCAGAATTGCGTCCTCTGCTTCCAACACCTTGATAGCCTTTTTCCGATCCCGCTCCGAAAGCCCCGCCTGCCCGACCCGCCTCCCAAAAATCAACTCCCGATGCGCCTGTAAAGCCATTCCCAGCGTAAACGACTCACGCAGATTCCCATCCGCATAAGCCCCCCAAATCTGCCGGATCCCCGCGCAAGCCCGCTGCCCTGAGCTAGTCGAAGCGGCCGAATGGGCCACCGCCTCCGCATAGCCGCAAAATCGATAGTCCTTAGGATCGTCCACCAATCCCGCACGCACCGGGTTCAGGTCAATGTAAGCCGCCATAGTTTGCAGCGGATTCCCCGCACCCTCCACCAGCACACTCTTAAAACGCTCCATCCAGAGTGTGCCGCTCCGGTCGCCGTGATTGCGGTTATACCAGATCGAGAAGCGCTGCTTCACCGTCTTCATGAATTCCGAAAGATCGTGCATCCGTGCTAGTAAACGCTCCCGAATGAGCAGGGCATCTTCATTTCCCTCCCGCAATGCCTTTTCAAGCCGCGCAAACTCAGCCGTTTGGTATTTCGTCGGCTTCGGATAGAGCACCCGGAACCGGCGCAGCAACTCGGCATCAGCAACCCCCTGCCCTGAGCTTGCCGAAGGGGGCACCCGCACCAACACATGGAAGTGGTTCGACATCACACAATAGGTCAGAATCTCCACCCCGCAAAAATCCGCCACCTGCCACAACATCTTCCGCAAAACCTCTTTCTCCCGGTAACCGAACAACCGCTGACCACCCACCACACGACTCATCGCATGATAGGTCGCCGGCACCCCCTCAAGTTTCGTTCGCCTCGATTTTCCCACTACCAAACGACCTAAAGCGAACAATCCTATTCCGTCAACACCTTATTTTTATATCCAGGCTATAAAATAAGTATTATTATAACTATGAAATATCAGCAGAGATTTCCTTGTAACGAGGATTTAACATTAGGTTTGTTGCTACTGAGCACAGGTTAAGTGTAGGAGTAGAATATACATGAAATTATACTTAGACCGACGACTCGTTCTTCTCCTGTGGATTCTAATTCTGACCGCAAGTCATGCACATGGCACGGCGTTGAAAAACTATCAGATGAGCGGCACATGCCAGATCGGGAACGATTGGATTGTAAGCATATTTAATACAGAAAGTGGGCACCGCCTTTGGTTGCGGACTGGCCAGAGTCTTGGCACTTTAAGGTTCAAGTCGTTTGATGCCGCTACCCACACGGCGACGCTCTCGTATGGAGAAGAGGAATTTAGATTGCAGCTAACACGGCCAGTGGACAGCCCCCTAGACTCCGCTAAGTCGACAGCCCCTGAACATCGAGGGCTTGCACTAATTGAGCAAAAGGTGAACGAATATAAGGAAGGCCTTCTGCTGCTTCTGGCAGACCCGGCAAGCGGTCCCCGCACGCCCGAAGCACAAGCGAAGCTCAAACAGAACTTAGCAAATATGGTTACAAATTATCGCGACAGCTTGATGGCTGAACCTTCCGGGCAAGAGAACGCTATCGAAACATCCAACGACAGCACCCGACGAAGCCTCATTGGCATAAAACGTCGAAATCGTATAAATTCTCGCGTCTGGGCTTCCGACCACATCGAGAAACACGGGGTGCCCGACCAGCGCTAAAGCTACGGGTCAATCTTTAGCGCGCTTCACGTTGCAACCAATTCTTCACGGCTTCGGCACCTAAGATATGACGCTTCATGCGCCCGGAGGAAGCGACCTCAACAAGTTGCGGCAAGGCTTCGCGGGGATTTAATTGGTCCAAGGATTTAGCATATCCCCGTGACAGATAACCCGGCATACATTGGATGCTAGGATTGATCGATTCTGCCAGTTCACGGATGGCTTCTTTATTTCCGGGAACATCCATGTAAACAAAGACGGTTTCGGCGCGCTCTGATGGCTGTAGGCTGTCATAAAAGCCACTTGCGGCACGAACCGCTTCGCGGGTCGCTGGTTCCCTGGCATCACCGTAGAGCAAAAACCAGCGTTTGCTCGTATTGATCACATCTCCCGGAACCGGATTTTGCCACTCCGATTCTCCTGACATCACCCGGTTAGCCAAGAAGAAGGACATACGCGGCACAATTTTTAAATTAACGTCTTCGCCCCGCTTAATCCGACTGATCTCTGCGGTAACGTTTGTCACTCTCGACGGCACAGTGGTTGTTCCCTTGCGAGATAGGTTGACTCTTAAATGATCCGCACCGATCGGTCGAACCACAACAACCCGGTCACCCTTCTGCAAGAGTCCGACTTCGGATTCGAAGTCCTCTACTATTTCTACATAGAACGGAATTAAATCCTCATCCGGGAACAAATCTTCCTGCGCGTCTTCAGCTGCAAATAAGGAAGTGACCTGAAAGAGAACCAGTAAGGTCAACGAGTAGGCGTGCCATTTACACAAGTTTTTCATCTGTGAGTGTATGTAATTCAAAATATGATAATATGCAGAGCGAAGGCTTAAGATCGGCCCGTGCATGATGGATAATAAAAAGGCACCTCTCAATCGAGAGGTGCCTTTGGGAAAGAAGAGCCGACTATTTACGACGGCGGCGAATAACAGCAAGGCCCAGGACCATCAGACCAGCAATGGCACCGAACTGCGACGGCTCGGGAACAACTCCTGTGATGGCGAAGTTGTCGTAGTTGGCATTGTTTGCAGTGTTTAGCTGAAACGAAGCAAACGCATTGCCATCGAATGCACTGAAATCCACGGTCGTAAGAGCCCAGTTGCCATTGTTTGCTGAATCAACTGCATAACTCAGCGACAAGTCAGTATAGCCTGATCCATCAAAGCTGAGTGTAAAGAAATCACTCGCAGAAAGAGAATTAAAACCTCCTTCTGCAGCACCTCCCGGATCGCTGAATTCATCAAAGCCTGTGATTGGGTCCTTGAAGGCGAATGTATTGCCGACAACCGCCGAGTTAAACCCAGGTCCAATACCGAATTCAGCAGCTGAAAATGTGGGAGGGCCAGTAGCAACGTCATGGGTCCAAGCAAACGAAGCTGCCCCAGCGAGATCACCCCAGTTGGCAGTCATCGATGTTTCGGTAGTGCCGACATTATCGAAGTCCCAACCAGCCACGAATGATTGCGCATTCAGCGCAGACGCACCAACAAGTGCGGTAAGTATAATTGTTTTTTTCATGATTATAATTATTTTCGATTACAGATAAATGTTAGTTTGATTAATCAGCGAAGTAGCCAAGTTGTGCAGGCACAGTCCAATCAGCAGTCCAAGGTTCTAAAGTCGGGTCAAAGGCACCCTTGTAAGTAACAACATCAAAGAACTGACCAATGTAGGGCTCTGCAGGAGCTTCGGTAGCAGGGTTACCAGCAAACGCCAATGGCTTGAGATAAACACCGCCCACTTCGTAGCGCTTCTTAGCAACCCCTGTAGAACCCATGACTGCATAGTTCGCACCGCCAAGGAAAGGATTGGCGAAGAAGTTATCGGAAGCCAAGACAGTCTCAGCGTCTGCGCTGTCACCATTAGCGGCTGCAGTTTCAGCAGCAGTATTATCCACATCCAAGTGCCAGATGTTGTTACGAATCTGCAGGTTGCCATCAGTAACTTGCTGGCCGCAGGTGCCGTTGAGGTCAAGGGACGTGCCGTTACCGGAAGCGAGGATAATGGAGTTGAACAGAGAACCCGCTGCGTTGGCATCGTAGTCGATTTGACCGCCGGTTCCACCAATGACAGTCATATTATAGATAACCGGGACCGCATAAGGCTTGGCCCCAGCTTGGTCATCACCGTCAAACTCACCGCCCTTGTCGCCATCAACGCCGTTGTCGGCTTGAACTACGGCCCAAAACTGACCGAGACCACTGAAGCCCTGGTCGTAGTCAAAGGCATCGTCGTTGTTGTAAGCGGAGAGCAGATACTTGGAGTTAACCGTCCCACCGAACCACTCGAAACCGTCGTCCTGACCGGCGATTACTTCGATATATTCGAGCACAGTGCCAGCACCGACACCACCCATGGTGAGGCCGTTGATTTCGTTCGCAGCAGAAAGGTTGAAACCTCCGTTACGAATCGAAACGTAGCGCATCAAACCACTGCTGTCGTGGGGGCGATCGCCGCCGTAAATACCTCGCAGGTCGGGTGTTGAATCGGCCGGATTCGGCTCGACGAGACCTTCAATGAAGTCCGTTCCAGGAACGAGAAGCGCGTTGCTGCCGGACTGGTCGTTGTTAATCGGCGCATTACCAAGAATGATAACACCGCCCCACAGACCCGTAACGAGGGCATCATTAAACAAGGGTGCCGTTGGTGTATTCTTTGGGTCCGGATCGGTCTCGAAGGTAAAGATGATCGGGGCAGAAGGAGTTCCGTTTGCATTGATTTGGCCCGTGCGTGTAATCGCGAGGGTGCCGGGCTCTTGTGTGACGTTATTCGAACCATCCTTGAGGCCGATAACACCACGGATGACTGTGCCCGCAGGTATTGTGATGGTGGCATCTGATACGTAAACGACTTCCGTAAGAAGATATTCCTTAGAGGCCTCTAAAGTCACGTCTGCGTTGATCGGATCAGATATTTCGTAGAGGCCGCTGCCGTTAGGCGAAGCAGAAACCCCCGCATAAGCGGAATAGCCGAGTGTGGCGGCTAGCGTTGTAATGTATGTGAGTTTTTTCATTTTATTTTGTGGTTGATTATTATTATCAGTTGAAAGCAGCTAACTGCGGAATGCAGCTAACTGCGGACGTAGAATACCTACTATTAGTGGAGATCCCGTGTCACTCCGGTTACAAAGAGGTTAAAACCCATACGAAAGACTCAGAGAGACGCTTTGGCCGACTTCATATGAATCACGGCCGATCTGACTGCCCTCTACGTCATAAAAAGTCCCACGTTCAGAGTCGGTTATATTCTTGATTGAGAGACTTAACTGGAGGCCGTCTTTGAAAGTTTTAGAGGCCGTCAGATCGAGCGCTGTATAGGCTTTCGCAGACACATCGTAAGAGTCTACGAATGAGACCCCTTGTAAAACTTCGCTAATATGGTAGGCGATTAACGAAACCCGGAGGCCCAGATTCGGGTTATCGTAAGTTATATCTGCGTTTACGATATACTCTGGTTGGTTGCTTAGTGCTCTGCTTTGAGAGATCGGCCGACCGGCAAAGTTTTTTGCTGCGATCTCAATCGGGAATCGATCCACCTCACCGTCAATGAAGGTAAAGTTTCCGCCCACGGAAATGTGCTCTAGAGATTCATGAAAAAAGCCGAGCGCCTTCCGTCCTTCGACTTCGACCCCCAATAAAGTCGCTTCATTAGGGTTATTATACCAACTGTATAAAGCAGCATCAAGGTTGTCGGAGAACGTAAGAATATTGTAGTTACTGTAAACGAATGGATCTGGATTTACCAAACCATCCTTCAAATCATCCGCCCCGATCCCATTCAAACGCTCGATGCGGTCCTGCACGGTCTTGTAGAAAAGTGTAATTCCGAAAGAGTCGCCTTCGCGATTGAACCAGTTGAAACCAAGATCGAAGTTCTCGACACTGGATGGGCTTAGATTCAGATTACCCACATCAATATCTGACCCTGAGAATGCTGAAGACGCATAAGGCGATACTTCGCGGGCGGAAGGCAAAGCGAGTGTTTTCGAGTAAGCCGCTTTGACGCTCATTTGCTCCGTCGGCTTATAAATAAACGTCAGTCCGGGTAGCCATCGGTCATCATCGTATCCACCGGTTTTCGGTAAATCTTTCAACGGGTTATTCGATCCAGCACCTCGGAGCTGCAAATCTCCGTTTACTTGAACAGCAGCCGAGTTCTTCTCGTGCCGATAGCCACCAATGACTCGGAATTTCTCAAAAAATTGCTGCTCAAACATTATATAGCGCCCATCCTGCTCCGTCTCTAGAGAGATGTCTGCTGCAACCTTATAATCACTGGCACCCAAACCATCGAAGTTCCCCATGGGCGCATTGGGATCACCAGAGGCGTCGACAGTAGTATCGGCTGAATTCGACAAGTCATCCCCCAGAAGGGAGACATACTCGTCCAACACAGAACGATCACCCTGACTTTTGAGAAGCCCGAACTTGAATTGTGACTCGAAGCCATCTTTTTGTGCTCCCAGTAGAGCAATGTCGATTCGACCGTTTTGCCGCTCTTCCTCGACCTCCCGCCAGACAACAAAGGAGGGGCTTGCCGCTCCTGGAGCCGTGGAATCCTGAGCAATTGTTAGATCACCACTGTCGAGAACGATGGCGCGCGTTTGCACGAAGCCCGGTTCCTCCTGAGTCGCAGTGTCCCGCCCCAGTGCCCAGTCCACCTCCGCTGCGTCAGCAAGGAAATCCTTATTCAACTCAAAACGGTGGCTACCCGAAATTTGATCACTGACTAAGCGCCTCTCGGTGTAGCGGAGGGATTCTGCAATTTCCGTGTCCAGGAAGTCGGAATCAGAGGAAAAAGGAAACTCGTTGAAGACATCGCCGACTAATCGGACGTTTTCATCTTCACTTTGCTTTAAATCAAGTCGGCTCAAACTAAATGCGTGATCTGCCCCGATCTCTAATCCGAACCCGACTAAGCCTGATAGTACACTAGTCGCAGTGGATTCCGTGCGCGACTGATTACGATAGCCGATGGCGAGGTCTGGATCGACAAAGTTCTCCGGACTGAGCGTTGCGGTGCCAGAGGTTTCCGTCGCACTGCGAAAATACTTCGCGTTCTCAATCATGCGGAATTTACGGCTGTAATTCACTCCAGCGAAATATCCGGCCCGCACCCTCTCGTTTATATCATGCGCATCACCAAAACTGAACTTCACGCCGTAGTCTGGTCCCGGCGCATCACCATAATTATGGAAATCGCGACCTATGCCGTCAGTAATCGCGACTGCCTCAGCGACTGCGGCATCCTTCTGGGCCTGATTAATCATCCCCGGAATTGAAAAAAGGAAAGGGTTGACTGGTTTATTTAAATCCTTCGGAAAAACTTTCGCCCCGCTCGGCAGACCTCTGTCCTCTGCTCCCATGGCAAATTGATCGAGAGAGCCGCCACGATCATTAGTCAGGAAATTGTCATTCCCGGTAGCGATCGAATGATATCCGACACTAGTGGAAACGTTCATAAAAAATTCCTCCGGCAAGGACTTTAGCTTCAGGTTTATCGCGCCCGTGGCCGTACCGGATTGATCCGGAGTGAACGTCTTATTTACTTCAATCGACTCAAAAAGGGATGAAGGGAAAAGGTCTAGTTGCACTGCCATCTTATCGGGATCCGGACTCGCGATAGGAAGGCCGTTCATCGTTGTCCATACATACCGGTCTCCCAGTCCCCGAATCACTGCATACTTACCACCGACTACAGATACGCCGGAGACCCGCTTCACCGCATCTCCAATATCGCTGGCTGCGAATTTAGAAAAATCCTCCGAGCTCATCACGCTCATTATGGAGTCCGAGTTCATGACTAGGTCCAACTTCAACATCATGTCATTTGCCTCCTCTGCGGTCACGGAGAAATCCTGAAGGACGTAAACTTCGTCCGACATTTCGGTGGGCCGCGGGGGGAGGGCAAAGGGAAAGACGGAGATCTCACCGCCGACCACGGCGAAGTCGGTGACATTGGCTTCGATGTAGCCGGACTTAATAAAGTTGATGGTGTATTCACCGGCGGGAGCGGGGCCGAGGGTGTAGCGGCCGTCGCTGTCGGTGATGGTGCCCACTTCAGTGCCTTCGAGCAGGATAGCGACGCCGGAGACCGGTTGCCCGGTCGCCTTATCGACGACCTGGCCGGAGACGAAGCCCTGGCCCTCAGGCGGGTTCAGTTGATATTCTCCAGCGGTGGTGTTGGCTTCTTCGAGGGATTGGGCGAGGAATTCGTTGCCATCGGCTTGATTCTGAGAGTCGGGGTTGGCGGCGGCATCCGTTTCCGAATCCCCGCTGCTCGTAAACTGCATGCTGCCTTCCTGGTCCGGACTCTTTACCGGAGTGCGCTCAGTGGCATTGAGCTCGCGCTCAAGCTGGGTCCTCTCAGCCTTCTTGATGGCCTCGACCTGATCTTTGTATTGGTCGGGTATCGTGACTTTGATGGCATGCGCCAAGCTACCGCAGAGCAAGCAGATGAGCGCAGCTATGATTAATTTCAAAATCGGTGTCTTCATGTCGTCTATCTCAGGCACTGGATTTTTGCGTCCGCTCAAATGCGGTTTTTCATATCCAGACGCGCACGTTTTGACTGCGCGTAACAAACGGACAATTCCATTCTCACGCTTGGAACGTATTATCACACCCACGTGACAAGACCGTCACAATTGTAACAAAACAGGCCCCGTGCTTCTCCAGCGGCTGCCTTGCTCGGAAGATTAACATTCGTGACATCCGCAAGCGGAGTCCCTATGCAATCAACCGTATGGACTCCGCTCGCGGATGTCCAGTTTGAGCTATTTCTGTAGCTCGGCCGATTGATTACTGATTTGCACTATACAGAGACTCAAATTGCCACCATCAGTAGCGATACCACACTCAAAGAGTATCCGATCGAAATGATCTGGTAGGCTGATTGATCAAGCCTGCAGAATCCTGCGCCACTGTCGCGTCGCAGCTACGGGTTTTGTTCTTCGTCGTTCGTGAGCGACGAACCGTAAGGCATTCGGTTTGAAGACCCCGCTGGTGCGGGGCCGTTACGAGATAAGTTCGCTGCGGAACTGGGTGGGGGGGACGCCAGAGATACGCTTGAAGGATCGGTTGAACTGGGAGATGGAGTCGAAGCCGGTCTCGAAGGCGATTTCGCTGACGCGCAGGTGCGGGTTTTGCAGGAGGTTCTTGGCCTTCTCTACCCGAATGCGGGCTAGATAATCGGTAAAGGTCAAGCCGGTGGCCTGTTTAAACACCTTACAGAAATGTCGGGTGCTGGCATTGACCGCCTTGGCGGCTTCATCGAGCGAGATTTTGCCCTGGAACCGGTCCTGAATGTAGCGCTTGGCATTTCCAACCAATGCGGGCTCTGGATCGTCGACAGCGGGCTCGATACTGTTGCTGATGGTAGCCAGATGCTCGGCAAATGTAGAGAGCAGGCGAAGCATGGCATTGTATTGGACTGTATCGAAGACCTTAGTCTGAAAGTAGGCTTCTTCCAATGCCTTGAGGTTCACATCTGCCCCCCAAGAGAGCAGCTGCTTCGTCGTGCGGGTAAACTCTTCTTCATTCGGCTGATGTAGAAGAATCTGGCCGGTCTGCAAGAAGGCGATGAGTTCATCCCCCACCCTTATCGGCACCGCGCTGTCGCAGAGGCCCGCGAAGCAGTGCAGGGACTTCGGTTCGAGGCCGGCCTTTTGCTCGAGATCCTGCTGCATTTTCAAACAGCTCGCGCAGCTCTCATTCGTTTCTGCAATCAGCGCGCAAAATGGATTTTCCTCCTTAGTCTTGCGCAGTGCATTGGCGTAGGCTTTAGCAGGACGTATCGCCAGTGGCAGGCCTGTCGCCTCGCGAAAGGCCTTTTTGTAATCCTTGTAAAGCTGACTGCTGGAGAGTTTATCAACTATGGATTTAGACCGTGTCCTAGCATTCTCAAGCTTTTCGGCCTTGCTTGAACTGGGGCAGGTTGCTGACGACATAGTGATAAACTGAGCTTTATGCAGAAAATGCGCAGCTTTATGCGCAATATGCAGAGACACGGTAGGGCTGTTTCTGGAATAATCAAGCTATGCATGCACACTTGGTTAGCTACCTCCGTGATAACCGGGATCAAATCATTGAAAACTGGTTAACGGAGGTCGAGATACCCGCCCCCATCGGTTCGACGGATGCGGAGGGTGGAGTCGTGCCTTACGAGTTTTTCACGACGGCCTTTGAAGCGGTGTTGAAAATCGTGGAGCACGGTTCGACAGCGACGGTCCAAAACGATGTTTTCCACCTCAACCGCTTTCTCGGCATCACTTGCGACTGTAAAGAGCGCTGCTTCGGCGGACGAGCCTGTATAGAACTGCACGATTCTGGGCTGCAAGCATTCATGAGTGTCTTTGACGATGTTTGGGATGCCGAACATGAGTTCAACGAGCTCGATCGAGAGTGCAATAAAGACCTCATCAACCACGCGCTCTCTGGTTTCTTCGGCAAGGAAATCGACCTCTGCCACCATAAGACCTTCCGTAGCGACTGCCCCTTCGTCGCCCACCACCTACCTTGCTCATGAACGTTCTCATACTCACCGTCTTTTTAAGCCTGCTGCTCGCCTCACTCTTTTTGCTCTTTTTCGTCCGCGAGCGCCGGACGCAAGAACTCGGCTCGCCCGAGCAAGATGCCCTTCGTCCCTTTGATAGCGAAACTCCCAAAAGCGTCCTACGCCGCTAGACACACGATTTGACCCAGATGAATACAAACAACACGAAAACCACCATCATCGAATACGATGACGATTCCGTAAGAAAGTTCATGATCGCCTCCATTTTTTGGGGTTTGGTTGGCATGGGCGCAGGCGTCCTAATCGCCACCCAGCTGAACTACTGGCAAATGAACGGCAAGTTCCTGGAATGGATCACCTTCGGGTGGCTTAAGAACGAGGGCATCGAGTTCCTCACCTTTGGCCGACTGCGCCCCTTGCATACGAATGCGGCTATCTTCGCTTTTGTCGGGAATATGATGTTTGCCGGGGTCTACTACTCGACGCAGCGCCTGTGCCGGGTGCGGATGGCCTCCGACCTGCTCAGTAAGATCAACTTCTGGGGCTGGCAGTTCATCATCGTCTGTGCAGCGATCACCCTCCCGGCCGGTTATACGCGGGGTAAGGAATACGCGGAACTGATCTGGCCCATCAATATTCTGGTGGCGGTCATCTGGCTCGTCTTCGCGGTCAACTTCTTTTGGACACTGGGCAAGCGCAACGAGCGCTCGCTCTACGTCGGCCTCTGGTTCTACATCGCGACCATCGTCACGATCACCATGCTCTACGTGGTTAATCACCTTTCGATCCCGACCAGTTTCACGCATAGTTACCCGATCTTCGGCGGTGTGCAGGACGCCTTGGTGCAGTGGTGGTATGGGCACAACGCCGTAGCCTTCTTCCTGACCACGCCGATGCTCGGCATCATGTATTACTTTGTGCCGAAGGCGGCCAATCGGCCGGTTTATTCCTACCGGCTCTCAATCATCCACTTCTGGTCACTGGTATTTATCTACATCTGGGCGGGGCCACACCATTTGCTCAACACCTCGTTGCCCGATTGGCTGCAGTCGCTCGGGATGATTTTCTCGCTGATGCTCTGGGCGCCCTCCTGGGCAGGTATGCTCAACGGCCTGCTCACTCTGCGCGGCGCCTGGGATCGATTGCTGACCGACCCGGTGCTTAAATTCTTCGCCGCCGCCGTCACCTTCTACGGCATGGCCACTTTCGAAGGCCCCTTGCTCTCGATCAAAGCAGTCAACGCCCTCTCCCACTACACCGACTGGACTGTCGGACACGTGCACAGCGGCACGCTCGGGTGGAACGGCTTTCTCGCTGCCGGCATGTTCTACTGGCTGGCACCGCGGCTCTGGAATACGAAGCTCCATTCGGTGGCGATGGCCAACGCCCACTTTTGGCTCGGGATGGTCGGCATCCTGCTCTATGTCGCCTCAATGTGGGTCTCCGGGATCACCCAGGGGCTCATGCTGAATGCCACCACGGAGAACGGCACCCTGCTCCAGTATCCAAACTTCCTCGATACGCTGCAAGCGATTCGTCCAGCCATGCTCTTCCGTGCGATTGGTGGTGGCTTTTATCTGACCGGCTTTGCCCTGATGGCCTACAACATCTGGAAGACCGCCCGCAGTGGACAAGCTGTCAATGGAACGGTGGAAGTGCCACAAGCCGAGCCCGAGGGCTCGCCCGCTCAGCCCAAGCCCGGCTTTCGCGCTTTCCTGAATGCTCCGGTCATTTACTCATTACTACTCGTCTTCTCCGTCTGCTTGACGATTTTCGGGGACGGTGGCCTGTTTCTGCTGGGCATATTGATGACGACTTTTCTCGTCGTGATGACTATCGCCCACTTTGAAGCCTGCAAAAAGGAATGGACCAAGTGGTATGAAAAGCTGCTCGAGCATGGGTTTGCCTTCACGGTATTAACCATCATTGCCGCTGCGATTGGCGGTGCGATCCAGATCATCCCCACCGTCACGGTGCAACGCGCCGACAATATCGAAGGTCGCATCCAAGTCCCCTATACTCCGCTGGAGCTGGCTGGTCGCGACATCTACGTAAGTGAAGGCTGCTACAACTGCCACTCGCAGATGATACGGACCCTTGTGCCGGAAGTCATGCGCTACGGCGACTACTCACATCTTGGCGAATTCGTTTACGACTTCCCGTATCAATGGGGCTCCAAACGCACTGGTCCGGATCTTCAGCGCGAAGGCGGTAAGCGCTCCGACGACTGGCACTTCTACCATATGCTCGATCCACGCAGCGTCTCTCCTGGTTCAAACATGCCGAACTATCCCTGGCTCTTCGAGAAGGAGACCAAAGTTGATCAATTGCCGAACAAGATTCACGCCATGCGCATGCTCGGTGTGCCTTATCCAATCGATCTCTCCGAGGAGGACATCCAGGCGCAGGTCGACGAGCAGGCGCAAGCCATTGTCGCTGGATTAGCTGAGAAAGGTGCCTTTACCGAACCTGACAAAGAGATCGTCGCACTCATCGCCTACCTACAAAAGCTCGGTGCCTATCGGGAAGCCGGCCAAAAGATCAATGCCGCCGAAGCTCAGCTAAAATCCGAACTCGGCTCCCAGTAATTGTATTAGTCATTAACCATTAGCCATTCATACCATGTTTAAGCGTATTATCTACGATGACTGGACGAGCTTCGTCCCGCTTATCTCGTTTTGGTTCACCTTTGGGGTGTTCCTCATCATTACTGTCCGGGCTCTGCTTTTGAAAAAAGAAAAAGTCCGCCATCTAGAAAACCTGCCCCTGGAGGACGAACCCAATAGCACGCCCGCAATAAAAGAATCATGAAACACGGACTTGAACACGATAAGCCGGAAGACGTCACCGAAGAAGATCTGCCCGAGGGCGTTGTCCTGCGGGACCATGTCGTCGACGGCATTCGCGAATACGATCAACGCCTGCCGATGTGGTGGCTGATCATCCTCTTTGGGATGATTCTATTTTCAGTCATTTACTGGGTGGTGATCGACGACCGTCGCTTCGAAGGTGGCGAACACCCCGTACTTGAAGCAAAACTGGAGGCCGTGGAGACCATACGACTGGCCAACTCCATCGATATAACGAACAACGATATGTTTTATCAGATGGCGTCTAAACCGAGCTTTATCGATGCAGGCAAGGCCACCTTCGAGAAGCATTGCACCGCCTGCCACGGCAAAGACATGCAAGGGGGCATCGGCTTCAACCTCGTCGATGATGAGTGGATCCATGGCTCCCAGCCGTCCGAAATGTATGTCAGTGTCTCGCAAGGTTTCCTGGATAAAGGAATGCAACCGTGGGAGACCCTACTCGGCCAAAAACGCATCGCCGAGGTCGTCGCCTACGTGCTCAGCAAGAATCCGGAGCTGCTGCCCTGATATTCTAAAAGGATCCGTCGGATTGGTCCGATTCGACGGATCCAGCTAATCCCCCTGCATGAACCAAGCCCGCCCATCCAAAGCCACGCCTTCGACCATCAACCAAGATGGCTCGCGCACCTTCATCCATCCCGCGGACGTCAAAGGCTTCTTCACGCGTTGGCGGCGTATTTTCGCACTGCTTTTGATTGGCATCTATGTATTGCTGCCTTGGATACCGATCAACGGGCACCCTGCCGTCTTCCTGGATGTCCTCAATCGCCGCTTTCACCTCTTCGGCCTGACCTTTGCGGCCCAGGACCTGTGGATGGCTTTCTTTTTTATTACCGGGCTGGGGTTTTCGCTGTTTTTCGTGACGGCGCTCTTTGGTCGCATTTGGTGTGGTTGGGCCTGCCCGCAAACGGTTTTCCTAGAGCACGTCTATCGCCGCATCGAGCGCTTGATTGAAGGTGACTCGCAAACACGCCGCAAAATGGATGCCGCAGCATGGACGAGTGACAAGATCATCAAGCGCATCATCAAGCACGCGCTATTCATTTTGATTTCTGGGGCCATCGCCCACTTGTTCCTGTCCTACTTCATTTCGATTCCGGAGCTCTACCGATGGATGACGACTAACCCGACCGAGCACTGGGGGGCCTTTATTTTCATGGGCGTTGCCACGGGTATTATCTACTTCAACTTCGCCTGGTTTCGCGAACAGCTCTGCCTGGTCATCTGCCCCTACGGCCGACTGCAATCCGCTTTGATCGACGAGGACTCAGTCATCATTGGTTATGATGAAGCACGCGGGGAACCGCGCGGCCCCGCCACAAAAGAAGGCTTTGGCGACTGCATCAATTGCTTCCGCTGCGTTCAGGTCTGCCCCACCGGCATTGATATCCGCCATGGGCTGCAAATGGAGTGTGTCGGATGCGCCAACTGCATCGATGCCTGCGACACCATCATGTCGAAGCTGAACCGCCCGAAAGGCCTGATTCGCTACGACTCGCAAGCCGGCTTGGCTGGTAAGAAACGAAAGCTCCTACGAGCACGCATCTTCATCTACGGCGCACTCATGCTCGCCGGTGCAGCCGCCTTCACCCTTTCTGCCATGCAACTGCGCAGCGCCAACATGAACATCGTGCGCATGACTGGGCGCCCCTACTACGTCACCGATACCACGGTGCGTAACCAATACATGGTGCGTGTCATCAACAAAACGAATAACAATAAGACTTTCCAACTACACGCCGCCGCCCCCGGCCAAACCTATACCATGGAAGGCAACGAGGAAGGTATCACCGTCCCACCGCTAGGCGAAGAAGTGCGCCCCGTCATCATCAGTATCGCCCGTGAGGACTACCTTGGCCGCTTCCCCATCGAGTTCACTTTGGTCAATCCCAACGGCAGCGACATCCTTAGTCGCGAAGCCGAATTCTTAGGCCCCAGTGCCGCGCTTTTGAAAACACAGCAGCCATGACCGATTCCAAACCCAAGCAAGGCATCGCCTGGTCGTTATGGATCCCGGTTATTCTCGCGTTTCTACTCGTGATCGCAGCATGGACGACCCTAATCAGCATCGCGAAAGAAAATCCGGTCGAAACCATCGAGATTGAGCGATCGCTCGGATCGGACTAATCGCTTCGATCCGACGGACCCCCAGTTATGCCAGCCGCCATTCAAGCCACTTGCGCCCACTGCGGCACACCCTTCACCCCCCGGGCGAAAGAGGCTTATTGTTGCCATGGCTGCGAGTATGTCGCCCAAGTTCTCAGCGACAACGACCTTACCCGCTTTTACGAGCTCAAGGGCAACAAAGCAGTGCCTCCAGTTGGCTCGAAAGCCTTCACCGAAGCTGAAGTCACCCCGCTCATCGCCGAAATCAAGCGCGTCGAGTCCAGCACCGAAAAGCCCGTCGCCTCGGCCCGCTTTAGCATCGAAGGCATTAGCTGTATCGGCTGCGTCTGGTTGATCGAAGCCATCTTTCAACGCCAGCCAGGTAGCGCCCGCGTGCGGATTGATCCCCGCTCCAGCGCAGTCGAAGCGCATTGGCAGCGTGGGCATTTCGACATCGCCACCTTCGCCCGTGAGCTGCAAAAGATAGGCTACCGCCTCAGCCTTTACAGTGATGATCCGCAAGCCCATTCCGGCAGCCGCCAGATCACTTACCGCCTCGGCCTCTGCGGTTTCTTCCTGCTGAACACCATGCTGTTCACCCTACCGGCCTACCTAGGCATGGGTGGCGAATTTTATCTCGCGCCCCTCTTTCAACTGCTCGGCGCCACGTTCGCCACGCTCAGCCTGATCATCGGTGGCGGCTACTTCATTCAACGCGCCTGGCAGGCCGCCCGCAACCGTGTTCTCCACATTGACCTGCCCATCGCCGCTGGCTTACTCGCCGGCTACACCGGCTCCCTCGTCGGCTGGGCAACCGGCTACATCAACCTCATCTATTTCGACTTCGTCGCCACTTTCGTCTTCCTCATGCTACTCGGCCGCTGGCTACAGGAATACGCCCTCGAAAAGAATCGCTCCCATCTTCAACGTCAAAAGACTGGCCCGCGCAACGTCACCCTGGTCGGCGGCGCTAGGGACGGCCAAGCCATCCCCGCCCGCGAAGTCACCGCCGCGATGGAATACAGCGTGGCCCCTGGCGAGATCAACCCCGTGTCGGCCGATCCGCTCGACCGGCAAGGTAGCCTCAGCTTGGAATGGATTAACGGCGAAGCCGACCCGGTGGCCTGGCCCAGTAATCGCGCTGCCCCTGCCGGTGCCATCAATGTCGGCCTGCACAGCCTCCGCTTTCGCGCCCGCGAAGCCTGGCCCGATAGCCTCCTCGCCCAGTTGCTCGAACGCCCCGAAGACAGCTTTCAAGAGCTTCGCCTCCAGACGGTGCTCAAATACTACATCGCTACCGTGCTCATCGTAGCCGCCTTCGGCAGCATGGTCTGGCTCATGCAGACGGGTGATCTCCTCAAATCCACCCAAGTGCTCATTTCCGTCCTCATTGTCTCCTGCCCCTGCGCCCTCGGCGTGGCCCTGCCGATGTGCGACGAGTTTGCCAATGCCCGCCTCCGCCGCAGCGGCCTCTTTATAAAGAGTGCCCAAATCTGGGAGCGCCTCCGCCAAGTGCGCACCGTCGTATTCGACAAGACGGGCACACTGACCATGGATATCCCCCGCCTGCAAAATCCGGAAACAGTGAAAGAACTCGATCCTTTGGCGACCCAAGCGCTCCACCAACTCGTCGAGCACAACCCCCACCCCATCGCCCGCTCCCTCCGCGAAGCCCTCCTCGCCAGCCACGCAAAGCTGCGCACCCAAACCATCTCCGGCGAGGTCGAAGAAACCATCGGCCAAGGCGTCGCCTGGAAAGACGCCGGCGGCAACGAGTGGTCGCTCGGGAAGCCGTCATGGAAGCAACTGGAAACTAAAAACCAGGTAACCAAAAACTCGAACCCCCACACCGCCTTCCGTCAAAACGGCCTGCCTGTCGCCTGCTTCGACTTTCAAGAGGACGTGCGCGACGATGCCCGCGCCGCCGTCGATCAACTCCGTATCCGTAAGCTAGGCACCGCCATCCTCAGCGGCGATGCACCCGAGCGCGTCGTCCCCATCGCCACACAGCTCGATATCGAAGCCCAGTCGGCGTGCACTCCCCGCGACAAAGCCGCTTGGATCGAAGCGCACGCCCCCCGCACCGCCCTCATGATTGGCGACGGCGCTAACGACAGCCTCGCCTTCGACGCCGCTATCTGCCGCGGCACCCCCGTGGTTGATAAGAGTATCCTCGAAGCCAGCGCCGACTTTTTCTTCTTTGGCCGCAGCCTCCGCTGCCTCCCCGAACTCTTCGCCGTAGCCACCCGCCGCCGCCGCATGGTATCGAGCATTTTCGCCCTAGCGGTGCTTTATAACATCACCGCCGTCGGCATCTGCCTCGCCGGACTCATGCACCCGCTCCTCGCCGCCATTCTTATGCCACTCAGCTCCCTCGTCACGCTTGCACTGGCGTGGCTTGGCCTCGGCCGCAGTTGATAACGTAACCATTTCGAGACTGTCCCATGCAAACTGAAATCCTCGCGCCCGCCGGGTGCTACGCTTCGCTTCAAGCTGCCATCGACGCCGGTGCCGACGCCGTTTACTTTGGCCTCGCACAGCTCAACATGCGCGCGCGTTCGCGTCGCTCCTTTCACATCGATGACCTCGCCACCATTATGGAGCGCTGCCATGCGGCCGGCGTCCGCGGCTACCTCACACTCAACACCCTCCTTTACGATCACGACCTCAAACTCTGCTACAAGCTACTCGAAACCGCCAAAGCCCACGGCGTCCACGCCGTCATCGCAGCCGACATGGCCTGCATATTGAAGGCGCGCGAGCTGGGCCTCGAAGTGCACCTCTCCACTCAGCTCTCGGTATCCAATTTTGAATCCTTTAAATTCTACGCGCAGTTTTGCGACCGCATCGTTTTAGCGCGCGAACTCAACCTCTCGATGATCCGCAAGATCCATCAGCAAATTATCGAGCAGGATCTGCGCGGCCCGTCCGGCCGCCCGGTCGAGATCGAGGCCTTCGCACACGGTGCGCTCTGCGTAGCGGTCTCCGGTCGCTGCAGCATGTCGCTCTTTACCGACAATGCCTCGGCCAATCGCGGGGCCTGCATCCAAAACTGCCGTAAGAGCTACACCGTGACGGATACCGAAACCGGACAGTCGCTGAAGCTCGACAACAACTACGTCTTCTCGCCCAACGACATCTCGACCATTGAGTTTCTCGATCAAGTCATCGCCTCCGGCGTCCATACCTTGAAGATTGAAGGGCGCGGCCGCTCGCCGGAATACGTCAAGCTTGTGACCGCCGCTTACCGCAAGGCAGCTGATACCATCGGTAACGACAGCTACGATCAAAGCTTCGTCGACGGACTTCTGACCGACCTAAAAAAAGTCTATAACCGCGGCCATTCTTCCGGCTACTACCTGGGCCGCCCGCAGGGCTGGTCGGCGGCCTACGGCTCGAAGGCCACCCACCAGAAGATTCTGGGCGGCGAGGTCACCCACTACTACCCGAAGATCGGGGTTGCCGAAATTCAGGCCGCCCGCGAGATCCATTGTGGGACGGAGTTCCTTATCATAGGCAACAGCTCCGGAGTCGTCGAAGGCAGCATCGAGGCGATCCATCTCGACGATGGGCCGGTCGATCAGGCGCAGCGCGGCGACTGCTTCTCCATTCGGGTGCCGGAGCGCGTGCGCCCCAAAGACAAGTTCTTCATCATCGAACCTGTTCCCAGCGAGGCTTAAGCATGCCCTTCATCTCCATCGCCCATAAGCGCTGCGAATGTATCGGCTGCGGTCTTTGTATCGAGACGGCACCGGACTATTGGTTTATGAATGCAAACGGCGAAGCCGAGTTGACCTGTATTCTCCTGACCCGCAACAAGTTCGAATACGGGGAAGGGTTGAGCCAGGACGAGGCTCGTCTGAAAGCCTCTCAGGACGGCTGTCCGGTAAAGATCATCCGGGTGGGATGAGCTAAAATCCCTCGTTCGCAAAAACTTGCGAAACATTTGCGTTCTGTTTAGCTATTCCTACTCCTATGAAACTCCCAAAACTCTTCCTCGGGCTCTTCGTCTGGCTGGCCAGCATGGGGACTGCCTACTACGTCGGACTTAACAGCTTCAGTCCCCTTGAGCCTGAAAGCAAGAGCCCCGGAAAGACAGAGGTGGCCGAAAGACGCGCTCCTCTTACAGAGGCATTAACCGGAATCAAGCCGACCGGCAGGCAGAGCGATGTCACCCGTGCCATAATGGAGATAAGCCAGCAGGATCTGGATGAGGCGCTCCGGCAGGCCGATAACTTGGGCGAATCTGACAAACGCGCTCTTCTGGCTGAGGCTTTTGCGCTACCGGCCAATGACTACCGCCGTGCTGGTATGATTCGCGCACTACTTCGTCAGCTCGCCGAAAGCTCACCACGTGACGCGCTGGCCATGGCTGAGAACATCGGCTCCCGGCGCGAGACGGAGCGGGCCCGTATCGCGATCCTGCAAGTCTGGGCCGAGAGCGATCCTCCCGCCGCTCTGGCATGGGCCGAAATCGAACTGGCGAATGAACCACTCCGCAGCCAGACCAGCCAGCTGCTGGCTATCTATCGGGGCTACGCGGCATCGAATCCACAGGCCGCCTTTGCCGCCGCGCTGGCCATGCCCGCGACAAGCAACGCACCCAGACCGCCGCGCTCGAAGCCATCATCTCTCAACAAATCGAGAACGGCGGACTGCTCGATGCAAAGCTGCAGGTCGAACAGCTCGAAGATGGCGCGACCAAAAACACGCTTCTCTCCGAGTTGGTCGATGAATGGGCCTCGTTCGATCCCGAAGGGGCAGCCGCTTATGTGGAATCACTCGGCGAGGATGTGCCCTCTTCAATTAAAACCAGACTACTGGGCGAGTGGGCGGAGAACGACCCCGAGGCAGCCGCTGCCTGGCTCAGCGCACGGGAATTCGATGAAGAGACCTTAAGCCGGGCCAGCACCGCCATTATCCGGGAATGGACCCGCTACGACATGGCGGCCTCGGCGGAATGGCTCAACTCCCAGCCCAGCTCTCCGGCACTCGACCGCGCAGTCATGAGCTACACCTACCGCGCTGCGCAGGAAGACCCCGCCAACGCCATGACCTGGGCCGAGTCCATCGGTAACGACTGGATGCGCACCCGCATGATGCAGCACGTCGCCGGCAGTTGGAAAAACGAAGACCCCGAAAGTTTTCAAAGCTACATCGACAAGTCCGAATTCGACGAGGCGCAGAAAAAGCAATTGCAGGAAGCCAAACCCTTCCGCGGCAGAGGACGCGGGTGGCACTAGCGAGCCTTCAAGAAAAAGATGAGCAATCAATGGGGCAAAGATATCAAGCCCTGAAAGGGCGATCTAGAACTGAAGCCGACAAAGTAATCATTATTTTTGTTGAAAGGAGCGAAAGGGACTTCCGTCTCTCCAGAATCTCCAAAAGCAAATAGTTCAAACCAGCCGCTTCTGTCAGCGCCGATTTAAAAATGGCATAATGCGGTTCTAGCAGAAATTTAAAGTGCCTCATAAGCTACACCCTCATAAATTACACAGGGTGTTAAATGAAAAAGACACACTCATAAATTACACAGCACTCTTAAATTACACAGGGTGTTAATGTAAAAAAGACTTGCTATGGGTTCTGTTTTCTTTAGGTTTTGGGGATGGAGTATTTGAGACGAGGAGGGTTTCGGGGTCGGCACTTGGTGCATGGTCAAGAGGGGGTGTATCATGTGACGAGTCGGACGTCTTGTGGGCAGTTTCTCTTTGATGATGAAGCGAAGGGGCGGTTCTTGAAATTGCTGCGCAAGCAAGCGGGGTTTTGTGGGGTTGATATTTTGGCTTACTGCGTGATGGGCAATCACTTCCATCTTTTGGTGGCGGTGCCGGAAGCATGTGGAATTTCGGACTCTGAATTGCTGCGACGCTACCGGCTTCTTTACAATGCGAAGCAATGTCCTCCCTCTGCGCCTCTTCCGGACATTCTGGCGTCGTTGCTTGAGCAGAATGGGGAA
>Ga0306912_1000454_pt1 | contig 24289 bp, 25 predicted proteins | sample AntRauFillE10628_FD_190443 | JGI IMG/M metagenome (GOLD analysis project Ga0306912, IMG submission 190443) | Saline lake microbial communities from Rauer Islands, Antarctica - Metagenome Filla E10 #628 (v2) (version 2) | ecosystem: Environmental > Aquatic > Non-marine Saline and Alkaline >... | reverse complement strand
CAGCTAGGACCAAAATCACTTCAATCAGCACTACAAACCTCCAAGACCATCTTTTCGTATCTTAAAGCTTGAAGCGCTCAAAAACAATCCTATTCGTTTGTTGCATTGCTAACGACCAGGAACTTCTCGTACCATGCCAAACAATGCACCGACCCAGGAAATATTTTCTCTTCATCACTTTAAAAAGTCGGGAATACGCACGACTTAAAAAAAAAGCTGATCAGTGATACTGTTTTTGCACACTATTTATAATCACTCATAGAAAAGGAGAACTATGGCAGCCTTAAAAAAGTTATTATTTACTTTCACAATCCTCACTCTTTCTTTTCAAACGACTTTAGCCCAAGGAGAGGCCTCCAATGTCTCTGAAAAAATGCTAAACAAGTTTATTTCTGTTCAACCAAAGATTGGGAAAATTGCGACATCTTACGAAGAAGAACTCGAAGGAGTTAAAGACACTTCAAAAGCTCAGGCCATTCAAACTAAATACAACGGTCAAATGGTCGAGGCCATTAAATCAGAAGGGATGAGCGCGCAAGAATATAACACTGTCAGCAACGCGATTAATAGTAACCCGGACACTCGGGAACGCTACATGAACAAGATTCAGTAGATCAAAAATAAAAAAATGCTCCTCATCTTTTAGGTGAGGAGCATTTTTTTTAGAGAAGACTCCCTTTCAATATGATGCTTGCCACTGTGAAATAAATGACGAGCCCACTTACATCAACAAGCGTCGCAACAAAAGGCGCTGAGGCCGTCGCGGGATCCAAATTAAACCTCTTAAGAATAAAGGGAAGCATCGAGCCCGTCACGCTTCCCAAGAGAACAACCCCGACTAGAGAAATTCCTACAGTGAGTCCTATGAGCTGATAGAATTCACCGTATACACTTTGTGTATTAGGCCAAAAAAGAATTTTCAAAAGCCCTAAGGCCCCAAGAAAAAGTCCTAACATCATTCCAGTTACAATCTCTTTAAAGAAAACGCGCCACCAGTCTTTCAATTTAATTTGTCCTAATGCCATGGCACGAATAATCAAGGTTGAAGCTTGTGAACCTGAATTCCCCCCCGAAGAAATGATGAGGGGAATAAAAACGGCAAGGACGACCGCCTTCGTGATTGCCCCTTCGTAGTGGGACATTGCGGAGGCGGTGAATGTCTCTCCAAAAAATAAAATAACGAGCCACCCCGCTCTTTTTTTGATCATTTCTATAAAGCTCGTACTAAAGTAAGGAGCATCTAGAGCTTCGAGCCCACCAAGTTTTTGAATATCTTCCGTCGCTTCTTCTTCTACCACTGTCACAATATCATCAATGGTCACGATCCCTTTCATTGTTCCTTGATCATCAACAACGGGCAAGGCCATGAGGTCGTGCTGTGAAAAGATTCTTGAAACATCTTCTTGGTCCATCTCATCATTTACTTTAATAACATTTGTTCGCATGACGGATTCAACTTTTTCATCTGAAGGTGCAGAGAAAAGTTCGCGAAATGAAACGACACCCAAAAGTTGCTGTGAAGGATCAAGAACATAGGCATAATAAATGGTCTCAACTTTAGATCGTGCCTGAACTCGCATATATCGTAAGGCCGCATCAACAAACATCTCAGGTCTAAGTCTCACAAAGCGCGAGCTCATAAGCCCACCAGCGGCATCTTCTTCATACGCTAATAGGGCCGTAACCTCTCTTTTTGTCGCCTCGTCTAATAAAGCAAAGGCATTTTCTCTCTCTTCATCATCATCAATCTCTTGAAGCAAGTCGGCCATATCATCAGGGGCCAAAAGACGAAGCCATGACCTCTTTTCAAGTAAAGTAATAACTGACACGAGCTCAGCTTGCTCTGGAGCCCCCAGCCGTAGAAACAGCTCTTCTGCTTGAGGGCGAGGCAAGTCTTTAAAAGCTTCTCTTCTTTTTTGAATGGTAAAAGCAGACCACTCTTCAAGTAGTGAATTCACAGGTGCAAAGTCAGTGGCCTCACTCAAGAGCTTAGTACCATTTGTCATAGGTTTACTTCCTACCGTCTTTTAAGGGTTATCTTCTTATCGGTTAAAGAAATCAATAGTTTAGCTTAACTCCCGATACTCGGGCCGTGGCAACTGCCTATCTTTTAAACAGTTCTAAAACTCTAATATCTTAAAATCTCGATGATTTCCTGGCCCCATTCTTGCTTCTTAATAGGTCATAGATTTTTTAGGAGAGAAATGAAAAAGTTTATACTTTCGGCAATACTCGCCGTTCCATTTATTATAAACACGCAACTGTGGGCACAAGACAACATTCAGTTAGCACTGACTTGCGAAACACCAAGACAAAACTACTTTTTACAAATTGCGAAAAATAGCGTTAGTTTCATGTTGCCCATTTACGAGAACGGTAAAGTCGCTCGTCGCTTTCCTGCTTCTAGTTCTTCTTTGATAAATTCGATACATGGAAAAAATGCTCTACTGATTACGACTTATTTTGAGACAAAGCGATTTAAAATCTTCATTAATCTAGAACACCAGGGATTTGAAGGAAGTACCATTTCCGTCAGGAGTAGAGATGGTCACGAAATGACCTCCCCTCTCAGCTGTCAAAAACTTTAATTTCCAAAATCAAAGTCCTCATAGCCACCTCTTGCATTGTCATTTTCTTTATACTGCTGACAACCTTCTAAAAACTTTTTTGTCTCAGACCGAACCTTCACAATCTGAGGGTAACTTACGAAGTTTGACCTAAGTCTTTTATCCTTTCTATCAAATAAGGCCAACTCTACTCTATAATCTCCTTGTAAGCGATGCCCGCCATTAATAGACTCTGGTCGCACCTGGAAAAGATTAAACCGTCCTCTTTGAGGTTTGTCCTGCGAAGGTCCAACAATAAACTTATTTAGACCTGTATTTGAAGCTAAAGCTATTTCGGTCTCTCCAATGGAGTAACGGTGATCAAATGAGGGGCATCGCATATCAGCTCGTCTCATTGAAATCGCTGAAGCTGCATACTGAACAGGGAAAGAAATCGTTTTCATTTGTGACTTATATCCTGTTAAAGGCACTGCAGTCCTGGCCAGCAGTTCCATACCAGAAGTGCCTCTGCGATGTAATTGAACTAACCATGCATTGACCTTTCTATCGGCGACAAGTTTTTGAAGATCATCAGTTTCTAGCAGTGGTAGCTCAACAAGAATACTTATTCCACGTGAGATCGTTTGCTTAAGACTAGGACCTACTTGCCAATCTAAGACATTCACTTTGGAAATCTCTAAAGGCGCTGGTTCGACTTCCGAGCGACTCTTTTGAGATGTCATTGTCGACTTTTTCTGGCAACTAAAAAGAGTCACAAGAAGAAGGAAGACTATAAAATAGCTTAATTTTGAGGTTCTATGACAAGGCATTGGACTTCCTTATTTTGATCGGTTCGCAGGCAAAGGTTCACGTTTTCCTTCACAAAGACAGATTCCATACTTTCAAGAGTTTTATCAATTCCATTAAATTGGTAGATCATGCGATCACAGGCAAAAAGTGTACTGTTCGCTTTCAATTGAACGTCTCTTTTCGATGGTTCAGTTTTAATGATACATCTTTTAACTATAAAACCTGGTCCTTCCCAAAGTACATCATTTTTCAGCTGCGTAGAAGGAAGAAACTTTGCACTATCCTCAACTTCCATAACATCAAAAGCCTTTTGAACGTGTAACTCTCTCGATTCACCGTTTGAGTTAACTCTTCCCCAGTCCCAAAAACGATAGGTCACTCCGCTAGGTTGTTGAACCTCCGCTAAGGTGATCCCTGCTCCAATGGCGTGGATCGTGCCAGATGGAACTGTGAAAAAGTCTCCTGTCTTAGGCGAATAAGAACGCATCAGCTTTGAGAGGTCTCCGTTATTTTTTAAAAGTTGCTCAATTTCTTTACGATCAACACCAGGCTTTAGACCAAGAAAAATTTGTGAATCGTTTTCGGCCGCTAAAATATACCAACACTCACTTTTACCCGTGCTATTTTCAAGTCGACGAGCATATTCATTACCAGGGTGTACCTGAACAGAGAGAGGTTTTTCCGTATCAATAAGCTTGAACAAATATTGAAGTTCTCTATCTAGATCTAATGTTTTGATGTCCTCAAGGTCACTAACCTCAATCACTTCGCCTAGAGCTAGCCCTTCATCGTCGTGGGGGGCCAATTGTTTAGAGCTGGCCAGCCGTGTACCGCCCCACACTTTGTAAAGGCCAATAGGTTGTGGCCTTATGAAAATATCGAAGTTTCCTTTCAAAAAAGGCTCCTTTTTGGGGCAGTTTTTTTTAATATTAAAGATCTACGCAGTTCCAACATTTAAGATATCAGTAACTTGCGATAAATTCTAGGGCCAAAGGCTTCGTCGGTTAAAATGCCCTTCATGACACAAAAAATGAAAATTTCAGTCTTTCCGCTTCCGCAGATTGTGATGTTTCCCCACACAGCACTCCCTCTCTTTATTATCGAGCCTACTTATCTAAAAGTTATGCGCAAAATATGCGAACAAGGTGATCTTATTGCAGTCTCATGGGCACAAGAGCAAGTACGATGGGATGGTAAAATAAAATACAACCCCCAAATGGTCTGTACAGCAACAAAACCTGTCATTATAGAGGAACAGGTCGACGGTCTTAAGATTATGATGCACGGACAGTTTCGAGCTAAACTTACTCATGTTATTCAAAACCTTCCGACCCTAATTTTTGAGGCCTACCCACTTCCTGACCAAAAAGAAAACATCGTTTTACCCCATGATATTATCCAAAAATTAAAAATTATATTTGATAAATGGTTAGTAGAAACAATCCAAGACTCTCTTGAGAGAGAACACTTTCAAAAACAAATTCAAACTCTCCAACAAATAGTTGATCACATCTGCCTTTATGTAATTCAAGATAAAGAAACAAAGCAGTTGCTTCTAGAAACTTGCTCTCTCAAAGAAAGGCTCTATATGCTCAATGGACTCCTAAGGGGCGAAGATCCTTTAAGTGAAGATGTCTTAGTAAGAAATGCGCTTAAAAACTTTGAGCAACTGGAACGAATGGATGGGACGGGACATTAAAAATCAGTAAAGAGGAATCAAAGAATTAATAAATGATAGTCCTAGGGCAGACAAGAGAGGGATACTCAGATTATCATCCACTCTTCGAGAAGCAGAAGCTAACTCAGATGTCATACCGATTAGTCCTGCCAGAATGGAAAAAACTAAAACATTAAATAAGTTCGGCGAGTCTAGATGATGAATAGCGTAGGTGACACTCAAAAAGTAGCAGGCTAAAAATCCTGCTAAAGATCCTTGAAGCGACTTATTCGGCAAGACCTTCTCTTGACCATAAACGATCCCAACAATAGAGGAAATTGGATCTGAAAAGATCAGAAATAAGACAGCCAAAATCGCCAATTTTTCTTGAAAGAAAAAGAGCGCGAGAGATACGCCGAGGGCGTAAAAGGGAAGGCCACTGTAGCCAAATCTTTCAGACTCCCGCATAAAGTTTTTCATCACTTTTAAAACCAACTCATTGAAACTCCCCCAACGAAGTCGAACAAAATCTATTGAAAAACCAAGTCCGGATACGACCAACAGAACACTGGCCGTTTCATGCGCCGTGAGTTGGAAAGTTTCATGTACCCATAGTCCGCAAAGACCTGTCGCAACATGCCAAACTTTTCGAAGTAAATGTAAATCCGAGCGCATGTGTAGGGTAATTCCCTTAATTATCTGGCGCTGCGCATCCATAAAGTGACCTCACGGTGAGTTAAAACTTGTTGGTCAATCTACTTAATCGAGGATCAGGTGTCCATCCCCTTACATTCTTATTATTTTTTATATAAGATCGTAGATGGACTATTAATGACGACCTAAAGGTGCTGGGATTAATGTACATGACGAGAAACACGCAAGGTCAAGATTTTTACTCGCAGTTCCCTACTCAGCGCAACATGAAGATTTGGGCCATCGGTGGTGGAAAAGGTGGAGTGGGAAAATCACTTGTCACCGCAAATGTTTCTATTTGCTTGGCCCTCATGGGCTATCGAGTGGTTACTGTTGACCTTGACCTCGGAGGGGCCAATCTTCACACCTGTCTTGGTGTGCCGATCCCTGACAAAACTCTCTCCGATTATCTATCTAAAAAAGTGAGAACTCTCAAAGAGCTTATCACTCCAACGCCAATCAAAAACCTTTCCATTATATCTGGGGCCCAGGACGACGTTGGCATTGCTAATCTTAAGCAAATGCAAAAAGCAAAGATCCTCTCTCGCCTTGGCGAGCTAGATGCCGACTTTATCCTTTTAGATCTTGGTGCAGGTACGACCTACAACACTCTCGACTTTTTCATCTCTGCAGACCAAGGCATACTAACTGCGCTTCCTGAGCCTACATCCATAGAGAACACATACAGGTTCATTAAATCTGTTTATCACCGAAAACTCAAAATGGTCGAAGACTTACTTGAAGTTGGACCTTTGATTGATCAGGCGATGAACGCCAAACTTTCTCAAAATAGCACTCCTGCAGATCTCATATCTAGAGTTATTGAAATCAATCCCGAAATGGGTCAAAAGTTAAAAAGAGAAATAGAAAAACTCTCTCCAAAGCTCATTATCAACCAAGCAAGAACACAAGCGGATATAGATATTGGCTTTTCGATGAAGATTATATGCCGAAAGTACTTTGGAATTGACTTAGACTATGTAGGCTACCTCGACTATGACGCCACAGTCTGGCAAAGTGTTAAAAAAAGAAAGCCTCTACTTATGGAGTATCCAAACTCCTCACTGGTCAATAACTTTGATCGCATCGTTCACCGTTTGTTGAACTTAAACTAGGAACCTATGTCATGGATGAGATGAATCAAAAAAATTATTACGAAATCCTGGAAGTGCCAACCAATGCGTCTCCAGACGAAATACAGCAAGGCTACACCAGAGCAAAGAATGCTTACTCACAGGACAGCCTAGCGCTCTACTCTCTTATGAGTCCTGAAGAGTGCCAAAATATACTAGATATGATCGATGAAGCTTATTCTATTATTAGCGATCCTGAAAAACGTAAGGCATACGATCAAGCCCGTGGGCTAAATAAAGACCTCTCAGATAGAGAAAGAAGAGGACAGGCACCGAATCATACCAACGAAGCACAAGAAGAGCGAACAGTTGTCGATCTCACTCCTGAGAAAAAGAATATGAGCAAGATTGTGGCCCAAAAGAAGTTTCAACTGGAGTACACACCTGACGCAAAACTTGATGACGATATTGAACAATGCACAGACTTTACCGGCGATTTTTTAAAAAAAGTGCGTGAGTATAAGAATGTCGACATCGTTCGCATGGCCGAAATGACAAAAGTTTCTAAAACCTACATCACCAACATTGAGCTTGAAGCTTACGACAAACTCCCCGCACCTGTTTATGTTCGAGGCTTTGTTTATCAATACGCTAAATGCTTAAAGCTCAATCCAGAGCTTGTGGCCTCTTCATATCTCAAGCGCATGAGGCAGCAAAAGGATGAACTTTAAAAAGTGGAGCTTGAAAACTCCCAAAGCTTTATTGTTCGTATAACTGCTGAACTTCGAGATTAATTTAAAAGACTGGATCAGCTTCTCGTCGATCAGCTCGAGGACATGAGCCGTTCCACTTTGAAATCTTTGTACGAAAAAGATTATGTTTTCTGGCATAAAGACTCTTCCTACCAAGGAAAACTTGAACTCAAAAAGATGCCACCCGTAGGCTCTATAATTGAGATAAAAGTTCCACCTCCCGCGCCTTGCCGCGCCGAGGCCCAAAATATCCCACTCGAAATTCTATACGAAGACGAACACTTGGTTTTCGTCGTAAAACCAGCGGGCCTCGTGACTCACCCAGCTCCAGGTCATCCGGACCAGACATTGGTCAACGCAATCCTTCATCACTGTCCGGACTTAAAAGGCGTTGGAGACGAACGAAGACCAGGCATTGTTCACCGACTAGATAAAGGAACCAGTGGGGTTATGGTTGTGGCCAAAACTCAGAAATGCCATGAAGGCCTTGTTAATATTTTCTCCACTCATCAACTTGAAAGAAAATACCTCTGCCTTTGTCTCGCTCAAGATTTGCCTTCGAGCGGGAAACTTGAATCCACAATTGGTCGTCACCCTACTTTTAGAAAGAAAATGGCCGCCAACGTCCAAGGAAAGCAGGCCATAACCCATTATAAAAAACTCGAACAATTTGAGAAAATCTCTTACATGGAAATGACTTTAGAAACCGGGCGAACTCATCAAATCCGTGTCCATCTAACGTCACTTTTAAATGCACCTATTTTAATGGACGAAATCTACGGCAAACCAAGAGCACATTTAAAAGCTTTACCTGAAAAGGTACGGTTTTTGCTCTCTGACTACCCCTACCCTCTACTGCATGCACATCTGTTGGCCCTTAAGCATCCGATCACTGGAGAAGAACTTCGGTTTGAATCCGATCCTCCGGAAATTTTCAAAGAAAGCGTTAAGTTATTACGCCAAGAGAGTTCGCGATGAAGATTATGAGCTGGGAAACTAAATATGGAAAATTGGAAACTTATACAGAAAAACCCAGCGAGTGCATCTATTTAAAACAGGTTCACGGAGCAGATTTTATTCATGTCACAGATGAATTTCTATCAAGTCATAACTCCGGCTCTCCACCGGAAGCTGATGGGTTTCTCTATCCTGATCCAATCCCAACAAAATCCCCTTTCGCTCTTCAAACGGCCGACTGCATACCGGCCCTTATAGAAGGAGAGCATGGCTGGGCCTTGATGCATTTAGGCTGGAGAGGTCTGGCAAAAAAAATGAGCATAGCGGATAAAGTAAAAGAGCTTAAGGCCACGCATCTGTGGATTGGGCCACATATTTTGGTCGAATCTTACGAAGTTTCAAAAGATTTTACAAACAACTTTCCGTTATCTGACAATTTCAATCTGATTCAAGATAAAATTTATTTTAATATGCAACAGGAGTTGATTGATCAGGTACAAAGTTTTGCACCTGATGTTCTGATTAAAAAAAGCCCTCTTTGTACATTTCATCATCAACAACTTCATAGCTATCGAGAGAACGGGACAAAAAAAAGAAATTGGACTATATTAACAAGTAAATCTTCATAACTTCTAAGAAGGAACTTTCCTATGTCGACAGAGAAAAATATTTATCAAAACTCGAGCACAAATGTACATATTGGAATAATGGCCAGTGCTGCGGCAATGGTTGGACTCTCTCTTTATCTTACGATCCATTATTTTCGCGTGAAGTTCCCTTCAAACCTCAATGAAGGCTCACTCTGTGACATCTCTTCTTTTTTCAACTGCGATGCTGCGACTCACTCGGCTCTTTCCAATATTGCTGGCGTCCCTATATCTGCTTTTGGTCTATTGATCGGAATTATGATTTTTATTGGCTACTTTGCATCACCCAAAAGAATGGAAGGTACGACATTTTATGTCCTAGGCCTTAACTTGATTGGCTGCCTCATCCTATTTGTCTATTCCTTAGCAGTACTTGGCACTCTTTGCCCATTTTGTACTCTTTACTATATCGCTTCAGCGCTGGCTTTTTATATCTTCTATAAGCACGGCTACACTCGCTCTCTAGATTGGCGTGCTGGTTTAGCGTATGCAGTGATGGCCACACTTACTTTTGGTATTTTCTCCTACAATGTAGAGTCACGTCTTAGCAAAAATGTCGCTTTGGCGCAGGACCTCATGAAGCAATATGAAAACCTTCCCAAGCTTGGCCAACCGGAGCGTCCCTCACCTTTTCGTCTGGCATCAGCAACAGATGAATTTACAGACAGTCCTTTAAGAGTCACTGTCTTTTCCGACTTTCAGTGCCCTGCTTGTCGTCAGCTCTCGGGAATAACTCATGAAATGGAAAAACGCTATAAAGGAGACATCAATATCCAATACATCTTTTATCCCCTAGATATGAGTTGTAACGACGCGATTAAAAGACCGATTATGCAGTACTCATGCCAAGCAGCTTACCTGGCAACTTGTCTTGAGAAAGATTTCGTTAAAGTTCACGACGATATTTTTGCCAACCAAGCAAACTTAAATAGTAAGTGGATTAATAATTATGCAAAAAAACGCGGAGTTGAGGAATGTCTAAAAGATCCTAAAACTAAAGAGAAGGTAGTTAGCGTTATTGAACTCTCGCGCCCATTCAATGTGACCTCAACACCAACCATGCTTATTAATGGAGCCAAAATTGCGGGAGTTATCCCTCCCAATCAACTCTTTTTATTATTAGATGGTGTTTTGGGCAAAGAGAAAAAATAAGGGATGGGTCAAAAGAAAGCGAAACCTCCCATTCCCCTTTTTGAAACTCCCCTCATAGAGAGCCACTGCCACCTCGACTATTTAGGTCAGCACGATCTCGACGAACTACTCAAAAAGTCTTTTGACCAAGGCATTGAAAAAATCGTTACCATAAGTGTGTCACCGGATAATATTGAGTCTGTTTTTGAACTCTCCAAAAATCAGGACCGAGTTTATTGCACACAAGGTATTCATCCCCACGAGGCCAAGGGATGGAGTGATAAGATCGAAGCGATCATGAATAAAAACCTTCCTGAAAAGCATGTTCTCGCAGTCGGAGAAATTGGGCTCGATTATCATTACGACAACTCACCTAGAGATAAGCAGCGTGAAGTTTTTGAGCGCCAGCTCCAATTGGCATGTGACCACGACCTCCCCGTCGTGATTCATTCCAGAGACGCCGAACAAGACACAATGGATATCTTGAGAAATTTTAACAGTAACAAATTGAAAAGACGCGGAGTCATCCATAGTTTTACCTCTAAAATCGAGCTGGCCGAATTCGTGCTCGACCAAGGTTTTTACCTCGGCTTTAATGGCATAATCACTTTCAAGTCAGCAGAGAAGGTCAGAAAGGCCGTTCAACTTTGCCCCATGGATCGTCTTCTTCTTGAAACTGACGCTCCTTTTCTCACTCCTGTTCCTTATCGAGGGCGAGAAAACGCCCCTTATTACCTCCCCTTTGTCGCTGAAAAAATGGCAGAGCAAAAAGGTTGCGAAACCGAAGCGCTTCTAGCTCAGGTCTACCAAAATACTCAAGCACTTTTTCAGTTCTCTTAAAACTTTTATTCCGGCAAAAATTTCCGATAAGACTCCATAGGAGTTTTTATGTCGTACCTGCGTATCGTTTTGATCTGTGTTTTTCTCAGCGTCTCTGCCAATGCCCAGCGATTTATACAAATTCCGGTCTTCGAACTGAAATCTACTGAGTTTGTCGACTCCTGGGAACTCTTCACAGGAATACAAGACAAAGAGGTTGTCCTCGACTGCACGAGTTTTTTGAATGGATTGAATTTCTATCAATTAAAAAATGATGGAAAGAAAGAATTAGTTGAAGGGATTTTTCTCTATCATCACGAATGTAGAGAACTAGGCGATAGGATCTATCAACTTACGTCTCGCGACCAACCTCTTTGCTTGAAAAGCTATCCTGAGGGACCGGATTTTCAAATCTCCAAGGACTGGAAGAGCTGTCAAGCTGGTCTTTCGCACGGGAAATAACCCCCTCGATACTTTGGTAAATTCTTGATTGAATGTCGGGAGCATTATCTATTTTTGTATGAAGCTCATCTCTAAGTTCATTCGTCACATCGGTGGTTTTTATATTGCGAGCGATATTGGGGCCATCATTTAAGAAGACGTTACGATGACCAATGAAATTCATATTTTTTTGAACATTAGATGGAATGATATCATTACTAAATCCAAAAGCGTCCATGGTGACGAGAAGATCAACGGCCCTGAAGCCGTGTTCGGCGGTGTTGAGCTTGTTAGCAATCCGCACCGCTGAGTTAGCACCTAGGCTGTGACCAACAAGAATGAGTGGTCCTTCACTATGGTCATTTGTAATTTTCTCAAAGAGATCGTCTTCATCAGACCAAGAGTAGTGCTCTCCATCATCGTTATAGGTCGCCATTTCCTTAATACCATCGCTATTGCTCGAACTTAGTCCATAAAGACGAAAGCCAGAAATAAAAAAGACGCCAGGTCCTCCCTCTTCTTTCACTTCTTCTTTTTTTGGGGCCATTGATTCTGGTACTTGAATGAGCTTGGAAATAACTTTTGCGACCCCTCCAGGAATCTCAGCAGTTATGCCGCTAGGAATGATGGCCGGGATACGAGGTGCCTGAGAATGACTTCCCCCAGAAGGCTCCATCTTGCTAGAGAGCTCGACTTTTTCTGGTGAAACATCGTTATTGGCAGTCTGAGCAGGCTTTTGGGTTTTATTTTGTGTACTGCTGGGAGCTTCTTTGGCCTTGGTCAATTTCTCTTTTACGACTCTCTCAGCGACCAGAGGTGCTCGTTTGAGATAGTCTGAATGGTTCACATAATGGCGTACATTAGAAGAAGCTTCCATACCTATATTATGCCTTGTTACTCACCGTGCCAAAAGTGCGGCCTTTTTTTCCCTTTTAAGCTCTCTGGGATACACAAACCGCACCGCTTTATGGCATAGTGGGCCCAATTTAAGACATTTTTAATATTTCAATGAAAGGGGAAACCTCCATGAGTAAAATCAAAATCGGTATCAATGGTATGGGGCGTATTGGTCGAACAGTCTTACGTGAACTTTGCGCTCGTGAAAATGCTTCAATCGAGATTGTCGCTGTGAACAACCCGGGGGAGCGTTCACGCTATCATCATCTCATTCAATTTGATTCTGTACATGGACGTCTCGATAAAAATTTTAAATTAACTCAAGAAGGTTTTCAAATTGGAGACTTTCCAGAAGTGATCTTCTTTACTGAACGTGACCCAAAAAAAATCCCTTGGGACAAATTAGGCGTTCAAATTGTTATTGATGCTACTGGCGTTTTTAAAGATAAAGAGTCACTTGGCCAGCACCTCGGTGGAAGCGTAAAAAAAGTTATTATGTGTGCCCCGGGAAAAGATTTGGATGCGACTTTTGTCATGGGGATCAATAACCAAGATTATCTTCCCGAAGAACATCATATCGTTTCCAATGCCAGCTGCACGACCAATTGCTTGGCGCCTGTGTGTAAAGTTCTTCATGAAAAGTTTGGTATTGAAAGTGGTTTCATGACAACAATCCATGCCTATACTTCAGATCAACAACTACTCGATGGTGCTCACTCCGATCCTAGGCGTGCACGATCAGCGGCCCTCTCTATGATACCGACAACCACAGGTGCGGCAAAAAGTGTCGGTCTCGTGATTCCTGAACTAAAAGGTAAATTAGATGGATACGCAGTTAGAGTCCCTACTCCTAACGTCTCCATGGTAGACCTGAGTGCAACACTAAAAGTTGTGGCCAGTGCCGACGAAGTTAATCAGGCCATGCAAGATGCGGCCGAGAATGAATTGAAGGGAATATTAAAAACAGAAGAGATGCCACTCGTCAGCACAGATTATAACGGACTTCGCGAGTCTTCTTGTGTGGATCTCGCTCTCACAAATACAATTGGCAATAATTTAAAAATCGTGGCCTGGTACGATAACGAAGCTGGATTCTCAAATCGTGTCATAGACCTTGCTTCTATGATGGCGGAGAAACTCTAAATGGCAATTACCTACCTTGATGAAGTCAATGAAGAAAAGATTAAAGGACGCAATGCCATCGTTCGGTTGGATTTAAATGTTCCACTGGATAAAAAAACTGGCCAGATCTCTGATGCTTCTCGCATCGATGCGGCCTTGCCCACAATCAATTATTTATTAGATAACGGTGTCAAAAAACTCGTCCTGATGAGCCACTTAGGTCGACCGAAAGGTCAACCCAATCCCAAAGAGTCTCTTGAGCCTGTGGCCACCTACTTGGCCGAAAAATTAAATCAAGATGTCGTCCTCACTGAGTCTGCTACAGACCGTGGAATCAAAACTCTTCTTGGGCTTAATACAGATCGTATTATTTTGCTTGAAAACTTGCGCTTTCATCCAGAAGAAGAGGCCAATGATACGGAGTTTGCAAGAAAACTCGCAGGCTACGCAGACTTTTACGTCAACGATGCTTTTGGTACAGCACACAGAAAACACGCCTCGACTCATGCTATTGTAGGGCACTTTATGAAGTCAGATGTGTTTGCAGGTCTGTTAGTAAAAAAAGAGATTCTAGCACTAGACAAAGTTACTCATAAGCCTAAGAAACCTTTTGTTGGGATCGTTGGTGGAGCCAAGATTAACGATAAAATAAAAATCATCGAAAAGCTTTTAATGAGTGTGGATCATTTATTAATAGGTGGCGCCATGGCCTATCCTTTCCTTAAGGCCAAAGGCCAAGAGGTTGGAACATCCCTTTGTCATGAAGATGATGTCAAACTGGCAAAAAAAATTCTCAAAAATAAAACGGCCTCAAAAATAAAACTTCCCCAAGACCACGTCATCGCTTCATCCCCAGATGGAACTCCTGAAACAACAACAGGAGTGAATATTCCTGAGGGGAAAATGGGACTTGATATCGGTCCTTTAACACTTGAAGACTATAAGTTTGCCATCAATGAAGCGCAGACCATTCTCTGGAACGGACCCATGGGACTTTTTGAAACCGAGGCATTTAGTACTGGTACATTTAAGCTTGCCGAGTTTTTATCCCAATCAAAAGGTTACACCCTTGTAGGCGGAGGGGATTCAGTCAGTGCCGTCCAACGCTCTGGTCTTATTGACTCCTTCTCCCATGTCTCTACTGGTGGCGGAGCCTCCCTCGAGTATATTGAAAAAGGAACTCTTCCCGGAATCCAGGCCTTGAGATTTGGCCTCAGATAAATGAGTAAACACTAGGAGACTTATATGAGTCCTCGTCCACAATTGATTGTCGGTAACTGGAAGATGAACCAAACTCAAGAGGAGATTAAAAATTTTTTTGATCAACTTGAAGATTTGGACGAAGATTTTTTACAAGAGCGTGCTTGGATTGCCCCGCAAACCATTCACATTCCTTTGGCCCAGTTCCTCTCGGCCGAGCGTTTTAAAATAGGGGCCCAAAACTGCGCCCAAGAACTTAGTGGTGCTTTTACAGGTGAAACGTCCGCTGAAGCCCTTAAGGACTTAGGCGTCGACTTCACGCTTGTTGGCCACTCTGAGCGCCGCTCCATTTTCAAAGAAGATAGTGAGCTCTTAAAGGCCAAAACCGCTTGTGCTTTAGAACAGGGGCTGAAAGTCATTTTTTGTGTGGGTGAAAATCTAGAGCAAAGAGAGAGTGACGACACTTTTAATATTCTTGAGAAGCAACTAGAGTCGGGTCTAAAAGGCCTTGATAGGCCAAAAAAGGGCCAATTGATTATAGCTTACGAACCTGTTTGGGCCATAGGAACGGGAAAAACGGCTTCTCCTGAGCAGGCCCAACAGGCCCATGCACATATCAGAAAGGTCTTAAAAGAAAAGTTAGAACTCGAACCCGAGACTATCTCCATCCTCTATGGTGGCAGTGTCAAACCAAGTAATATAGAATCCCTTTTAAAAGAAGAAGATATTGATGGAGCACTCGTCGGTGGTGCGAGCCTTAAGCCCTTGGATTTTAAGGCCCTTTGTCAATTTGCATTCTCTTGATGGGTTGCCAAGCTTTAGCAAAAGAGTTAAAAACGAGAGTCTGAATAAACCTAAACCTCTGGATCGAAGTCTATGTATACGACGCTGATGATTTTCCACGCTGTGATCTCAATTCTTTTAATCATTTCTGTTCTCTTGCAATTTGGTAAAGGCGCCGAAGCTGGATTGATTTCAGGAGGAGCTTCAGACTCTGTTATGAGTGGCGGGCAAAAAGGAAATATCCTTAGTAAAATTACAACAGCTCTAACGGTTATTTTTATTGGCAACTGTTTATACTTAGCGCATTACCAGAGTAATCGAACAGGTCACTCAATTCTTGATGCTGAAACACCGACGGCCGTGCCACTTGGAACTCCAGAGACACAAGATCCTGCAGGGACAAGTGATTCTTCTTCGCAAGAGTCAAGCGACCCAGCCCCAGTGACTGAGTAACTTCAACATTTATAATAATCTCAAGCTCGAGGGAGTCCTATGAAAAGAGACTTTGCTGATCTCATCAAAAAAGAGTTTCATCATCTCGACACCCTCTATTTTAATACGGCCTATTTTGGGCCTAGCCCTTATAGCGCAAAACAAAAAGTTTCACGCGCACTCCAAAAAGAACTCGACCCATCCTTTTACGATTATAACACCTGGATGGGTATTTCTGAGCGTATCCGAGTTCAACTTGCCGAGCTGCTTAACTGCGAAGCTGACCACCTAGCACATTTCACATCTTCCTCAGATGTCATGAACACAGTGGCCAATGGAATAACACTTAAAAAAGACGAGACGGTGGTCGCAATTGACAATGACTACCCTTCAAATATTCTCCCCTGGATGCTTGCTCAAGAAAGAGGCCGCCTTAACTTTGAGCTTCTAGACTTAGGGAAAGAAATTGTGCCCACAGCTGAGTGGCTTAAAAAAAACCTTCCTAAGAATACCAAGATTTTTAATATGTCCCATGTCACTTTTGATACGGGTAAAAGAATGGATCTCTTGTCTATCGGTAAGCTCATGCAAGAGCGAGGAATCCTCTTTTGCGTAGACGCGACTCAATCTCTGGGAGGAATGCCAATCACTCCTGAAGAGCTAGAGCTTATTGATGTGCTCACGTGCTCTTCTTATAAGTGGATGCTCGGGCCATACGGTCATGCGTTTGCTTACTTCTCGAAGCGAGCACTAGAAGTGATCCAACACCAAAATGCAAATTGGATCACAAGTCCGAATTCAAAAGTCGTTTACAACCTCCTCGACTACACAACCCAAACTCTTCCAGGTGCGAGAAAATTCGACCGCGGCCAGGCCGGTAACTTTCTACCGATGGCATGCTTAGAAGCAAGCCTTGAACTGCTAAAAGAACTTGAGCTACCTGCTGTGCAAAAAAGTAATCGTGAACTCCGCAACTATTTTCTCGAAAACGTCCCTAAAAATAAATTTGAACTCATCACCCCAGCAGATCATATGGCCAATATTGTCGCTATGAAATGCAAAAACATCGATTCGATCACTCTTGAACGCGAGCTCAAGTTCCGCAACATCGACATTAGCGTGCGCCAGGGTAATATTAGACTTTCATTTCACTTATTTAATACGAAGGAGCAAGTTGAAGCCTTGCTTTCGGGTCTTGATATCTAGAGAAATCGCTAGTTAACCCGCTTTTTTCTTATCTTTTTCGGCCTTTTCGGCCTTTTCTTTTTTCCCAAAAATATCTGAATCACCACTTACCTTGCCAAAGTTTTTGTCTTGCTCAGTTGAAAGCTTCTTCTTATTATCGATAGGGGCAAACGGTAAAACATTATGTGGCTGGCAGGGATCAAAATCATCTCGCAGTTCACGGTTCGCTTTCTCTGTTAAACCATTTTTTCGTATGCTCTTAACAAAAATATCAAATACCTTAGGATCAATTTTTCGACCGCTGGCGCGAGACATTACTTTTAGTGCCTCATCAACACTTAAGACATCATGATAAGAGCGTTTGGTTGTTATTGCATCAAAGAAATCCGCGACAGCACATATTCGGGCCATAAGATGGATATCTTTTGCTGCAATTTTGTTAGGATAACCAGTCCCATTATAGTTCTCATGATGTTCATGAATAATTCTTCTAATCACATCAAAGTTAACTCCGGGGCAATCAATGTGAGTTTGATCCAAGAGCTCAACACCGTAGTCCGGGTGTTTTTTAATCTCTTCAAAGTCCTCTTCAGAGAGCTTGCCGGGGTTATTTATGATTTGAGTGGGGATTTTAATCTTACCTAAATCGTGAAGGAGCCCCCCTAGGCCTGCCATAACTTGTTCCTCACGACTGGCCTTAGGTTTTATCGCTTTGAAAATCGAAATTGAATACATGGAAACATTGATTGAATGATCGTAAGTATAGAAATCGTGAAAGCTTAAGCTTCCAATGAGCTCACTTACATCTTCGACAGAATAATCTTTTAAAGTGTCGACCATGGACTCGACAGAATCACGGCAGCCCTCAATCGCTTCACCTAGGACTTGTGTCGTAAATTCTTTATCAGGTGTAAAGACCTTATCAAGATAGACGATGGCAGAGTCGCGGATCACACTTGTTTTTTGAATATCACTCGCACTTCTACAATCAACTAAGTTTTTTAAATAAAGCTGCCGCTGGGTTTCTAGAATATAGAGTTGATGATACTTTCTTTTAAAATCAAGTAAATCCTCTTTAGAGAGCCTGGCCCCCGACGGATAGATTCTAACAAACTTTTCTCGCGTCACATGAGTAGACGAGTTTATATAGAGGTCATATGGGAGTGCTAGATCTAAAACAATAAGATCAAACGACACTGAAAAAAAGCTCTCTTTTTCTAACAAACCCATGGCGAACTTATCGGGTCGGTATACGAGTGTCTTTAGCCGGAAATTACTTCCCAAGCCTCTAAAATCTGGGCATTTTCGTTATTAGCTCCCCTGGTCCACCGATAGAAAGATTATGACCAAAACCCAGGGGGAGTTATCATTCTATTGAAACCAATTTCTATTGTTTTTGCCTTGCTCACCAGTGCCACCGTTTCAGCTGGTATAAACGTGACTTACGAACATTCCGTGAGACAAGAGAAAAGATCTCATGCCCACGTCTTAACACCAGAAGAAGAAAAAACTTATTTAGAGGAACTTGAGCAAAAGGGAGACTTTCACCTACTCGACTTTCGATTTGCTCAAACGAAGTGGTATGAATGTTCCGACCCTATTACTGGAAACTTTACAAACTATAGCTGCAACGACCGACGCGGTATTGCAGTCATTCTTAAGCGATTTATGGATGATTACCTTCCACAATGTGTGCAAGCTGCAATGGATAAAAATGATGGCGGTGAGATCGAAAAACTGCATATTATTCATGACGGAATCTTAGGTGACCGGCGCCACTCTCCTCGTAGTCTTCATGCAGAAAATAGGGCGATTGATATAAGGGCCTTTCGAGTCACGACCTATCAAAACCCAACTCAGACCTACGCTTTTACAGAGGAAAAAAATGACTCTTTTTATGATGACTTTAGGTCTTGTTGGGGTCGGGCCGTTCACGAAAACAATGGCTGTCCTAAATACCGCGGAAGCTTTTTGAAAACGGGTTCAATTGGCAAGGAAGATAGTAACCACCAGTATCACCTTCACACCTCAGTACCTTATTGTTATCGAGGAGACTACGGTCGCTACTATTATAAGCGCTAAGCTCTATCTAGAGATAGCTAATTTAAAACTAAAAAGGGAGGCCTTGCCACTAATTTTTTTTCGCTTAGTAAATAACAAAAAGACTTCTTACACTTTCTGCATTATTGTCATTAAATATGAAAAATGCCTTAACGTCTTTGATTGGCCAGCGTACAAAATCTGAGTTCCTGCAATTTTATAGGAATAATATCCCCATATTATCCCATGACCTTGGTAACGCGATCTCTGAAATAACCGAACTTCCTTTTTTAAATTCGCTGGAAGATCTGTTGGAGTTTTGGCCTAAAGAAGTCGACTCCTATTTGCCTGGCATCGCCGACGAAGTCAACTCGGTTTCAACGTCCACCGAACAGGCCCGTCGGTTAATCAAGGAAGGAAGAGGGCTCATCTTTAATGACGCTGACACTGAGTCAAAGGAACTAAAGAAGTGGGTGGAGGAATTAAAAACCGAATTAGGAGTATCATCTCTCACTTATGGACGAAGTTTAATTTACGCAATCCCTGCAGGGAAAGTTACAGACCCACACTTTGATCAGAATATTAATTTTGTCCTGCAAATCCACGGAACTAAAACGTGGTGGATAGCACCAAACCATCACGTAAAAAACCCTCTCACAAGACATACAATTGGCACGCCAATCGACCCCGAACTTGCGAGCTATACAGATGAAATGCCAGAGACATTTCCTGAGGGGGCCCAGAAATTCACATTAAAGCCTGGCTCATCGCTCTTTGTGCCTAGAGGTGCTTGGCATACCACCAGAGCTTCAGACGAAGATACTCTCTCAATAAGCTTTACCTTTAGCGCTCCCTCTTGGATGGATCTTTTGGCCGCCGCCATGAGAGGACGCTTGATTCAAAACAGTGATTGGCGCGAGACTGCGAATTTTGTGACGGATAAAGAGCTTCATCATGAAGGCATAGAAAAATTTGACTTGCTGTTGGCGGAACTCGCCAAAGAAATTCCTTACTGGAGAGCGAGAGATATCCTTGGCGCCACCGAAATGGAAAGACTTCCTAAGCCTGACGAAACCTCCATTTAAAATGGCCCTCACATTTCGATCACGTGTATCGTAAAGCGCCAGATTAAACACACAGAAGGAGCAAAAAAAAAGGGGCGCGAAGCCCCTTTAGTAAGTGCTTTGGCAGTAAAGGTTAAAACGGAATATCATCTGCCGTAAAATTGGCGTCTGTCGACACGTCATAATCTTGATTCATATTATTGTAGTCAGAGTTCTGTGGTGATTGATCCATCCCGCTACTTTTGTCATATGAACGGTTATCCTCTTGAGTGGCCGAAGCTCCCCCAAGAAACTGCACGTTACGGCCGTTAATTTCTGTGGTGTAGCGTTTAACACCATCTTTTTCCCAAGAACGTGTTTGAAGCGAACCTTCAACAAAAGCCTGACGACCCTTAGCGAGATACTGATTACAAAGCTCAGCGAGTTTTCCCCAAACGACAATTCTATGCCACTCTGTTCGCTCTTGCTTTTGGCCAGCTTTGTCTGTCCAAGAATCTGATGTGGCCATAGAGAAATTACAAACGGCCGCACCTGATGGCGTGTACTTAAGTTCAGGATCTTGTCCTAAACGTCCAATCAACATTACCTTATTAATACTCATGCTCCCTCCTAAGGATGCAACTCACCTTGAGAACAAAAGTCTGGGTCTCAAGGCTACGGATGATCTCGGTCATACTAGAACGATTCGAGCAGGTTTTCTAGAGCTTTCTTAAAGCAAGTCATAGACCAAAAAAGAAAACTCTAACCTCTCGAAAACCCGATAAGGACAGTGCAACCCGGCATCAAAAAAATAAAGAAATATTCAAAAAAGAAAAGCTAAGCTGTTGTTTCGCTTTCAACAGTCTCAGGGTTAGATTCTTGGGCTTTTTGCTTATCCCAGAAATCTTTGACCAAGCGACGGGCCACCTTCACATCCCGCTTATACCACGAAGCATCAAAACCACAATGAGGACATGCTACATCTTTGCGGTAAAGCACCCTCACGCTAAATTCAAAAATGGCCCAATAGATAAAGTAAGTAAAAAGAGTTTTAAAACCTAACCAAGAATACAATCCCCACGTCGAGGCCCCTGTCAGGAGCACAAGTTGGAGATGGTTGAGCGTATTTAATCGTGGCTTCAAGCGAAAAGATCGTTCTGTCGCACAAAGGGGACAGAAAAATGTTTTAACAGCATTTTTGTAGCGATAATGGCGACGCTCAATTTGCATAGTATTTATCCTCCAACTGATAAAACTTCGACTCTGTTTCATTCTACCTTTAAACTCTCCAGTATGAAGGCCAGAGCTTTTTGACCCCCCCCCTTGATCTTCAACTCTTAACTTAAAAGGTCCCTGGCCCCCCCGCGGGGACCAGAGTTCAAGGTGGGACAGTGTGATAGGATCCGGCCTGGACCCAAGTAGATAATTTTGCTTGGAGGGAATGCCGAATTCAACCTACGAACAGATTTCCTAGACCTCGGCAAGAACCAGGTCCCTTTCTAATTTCAATATCGAGGCCAATAACACGGCACGACAATCCAAGGGCTTAACCATAATTTGACGCTCCAAAATGGCTCCAGTAGCATTAAGTCACTTGGGTCTAACTACCTGAAGACTCGTAGAGGAAAGAAATGCGTTTGCGCTTAATCCAATCCCAAAAAGGTCAACTCAGCATCTTCTTAGGAATTTCACTGCTTATCGTTATTACGTTGATGGGTTTTATTATTAACGTAGGACTTTTCGTTAAGGCCAAGATCAATTTGCAAAACTCAGTCGACGCAGCAGCATTCGCCGGTGCTGCTGTTCAGGCGCGCCAACTCACGAATATCGGCTACCTCAACTGGGAAATGAGGAATAATTATAAAGAGTGGATGTACAAATACTACGTTTTAGGACAGCTCGGTCTTCCTAATTTGCGTACTCAAGATAACAACGAAAAAAGTCATTTTCGATTGCGCCCATTTGACCAAGATGTAAATGCTTACACAGAGGTTTATGACCGCTACAACCTACCCACAATTTGTATCCACTTTGGAAGTGAGTCGAATGTTTGTGAAATCTATCAAATTCCAGGACTTCCAAGATTTGATAACGTCGACGTTCCATTTCCCGGCATTGTTGAACACCACAAGGCCTTTTTAAATCAAATTAGCGCGACCAAGTCTAAAGATTGTTCTAGCCGCTCTGCTCTCAACCAAGCTACGGCCTTGGCATGGGCATACGGGACAAAAAATGGAGCTTTAGAAAATGTCCCTCTCGTCGCCGGCAACCGTCCAGGCGCGTGGATTAGCTCTATTGAAATGGCGATTCGAATGCGAAACCTTGAAGCCGTTGTAAACCGTCCTCCGGTTGCTCAACCTCTATGTATTGGCGGAAGCAATTGCCAGGATATCGGCGACCTCTCACAAGAGACGGGCCTACTTCCAATGAATGAAAGGCCTGTTAAAGCTTTTATGTCTGCTTATCGAAATCTGGGCGGAGGTCTAGAAAAAGAAACTAATAGTGAGAACTTTAGTGAATTCGCGCAGTCCCTCAAACTCACCGAAATTTCTCCAAAACCTCTTGAGATCCCTCAAGGAAAATTGAGTACGTTTTTAATCCCAACCGGAGGTTTCTTTCCTGATGGAGCTCCTGCTACAACCAAAACTTACCTCGACTTGCAGGCCATGCCGCTTAATCTCGTTACGTTTTTTACGACAATGGTTTCATTGACTAGTGAAGCACAAATCCCTGACGGAACCCCGGGAGGCTTAATTGCTGAAGGTGAGTGTGCAGGAACTCGTACAGCTCTGCCAGTACCAGGTTTTATTTTTGGCTTTATTAAAAACCCTCAAGTACTCACCTATTACGCTGTAAAAGGTGAGGCCAACTTTGTAGGTCTCTTTTATCCTTTTAGTGACAAGGCGGGGATAACACTCCAGGCTTATGCAGCAGCAAAACCTTATGGTGGAAGGATAGGTCCTCGTCTTTTTCACCTCGAACAAAACTCAATGGTTATGGCCCGTGCAAATGGTAGTGATCAGTTTCGTTCTGGCCCCTATGTCTCAGGTCTAGAAGTGCCTGAGAATGACTTTGAGGTTGGGCTACCTATCCCAGTCAACGACTCATTTTGGATTACGGATGCCTCTATGCCATTGGGAGGAGTCCCTACAAGTAACGATGTTAAGCCAAGGTTTAGTATCCCAAATCTACTTTACGACTATGAAAGTTTTGGCCAACTTGATTCTCACACACTCAACGAAGACAGTGCTCAGGGGATTCAAATTGTTGGTCTGGCCAACACAAAAGCCGGCTCCATGAACAACATCACGCAAGAGAATTTAGGGCTTTATGATGGCCGCCAGTATAACCTCTTTCGAAATACGAGCGACCTTAGTGGCCTCATAGAATCATCGACAATTACTGCTGACAAGATTGAAAAAGCGATTATTAAATCGCGAATGCCTACAAAGCTTGAGGCCCTCAATTATATGATCCCGCATATCGAGCAACAGTTTAGTGGAAACTCTGATGAAAATCTCGAGCAGCCCGCAGCGATTCACTCGGTCGATAACTCACAGCTCTATGCTAGCGAAGATATTTACACCTACGACCTCTATGCTCCACTTTCGGGAGAAGGCACTCTTTATCCCGCCGGGATTACGGCCATTACCACCACTGTAAAAGAGTATTTAAATACTAATATTGATTCAATAGATACTTTTCTTGAATCACTCAAAGCAGTTGCCCTGAGTATGAGAGATCAGTCTGCAGGAGAAGATGGAATTACCCAGACTGATTATACCCAAGCCGCCGATGTTATTTACCGCCAATCAGATATTGATCTCCCAAGTACTAGTTGCACCGAAGGAAGGCAAATAAGTATGGCGGGCAAATTTAATATTTTTTTTAAGGTAGATACAGCTTCCCTTATTTGTGGTGTTCCTTCACTCCCTAGTTCGTTGACAACCTATGTTAACAACGCCAGTTCAGATAATCCGCGTCACACAACATACTATCGCTCTCAGTACGCATCAAATCCCTCATTAACCAACGCACAACTCATGACAGGCTATATGCCA
>Ga0306912_1000453_pt1 | contig 24308 bp, 69 predicted proteins | sample AntRauFillE10628_FD_190443 | JGI IMG/M metagenome (GOLD analysis project Ga0306912, IMG submission 190443) | Saline lake microbial communities from Rauer Islands, Antarctica - Metagenome Filla E10 #628 (v2) (version 2) | ecosystem: Environmental > Aquatic > Non-marine Saline and Alkaline >... | reverse complement strand
AATGGTCAATTACACAGAGAAGATGGTCCAGCAATCGAATATCTTGATGGTAACAAATATTGGTTTTTAAATGGTGTAGAATATAATGAGAAAGAATATAAGTATGAGATAAGGTCTAGAAAATTAAAACAATTATTATGAAATCTGAATTAACTATTGACAGAGAAGGTAATAAACACTGGAAGCTTCCCAATGGTAAAACTCATAGAGAAAAAGAACCAGCCTTTGAATTATCTAATGGGACTAGGTGTTGGTATATAAATGGTAAATTACACAGAGAAGATGGTCCAGCAATTGAATATGGGAACGGTGATAAAGAATGGTACTTAAATGGTACTAATTATGTCGAAAAAAAACACAAGCTTGTAATAAGAGAAAAAAAGCTTAGACAACTACTAAAATAACACTATTCAGTGAACATTTATTTAATAATTATTGTTATATTTGTGGAGTTAAGAAATTATTAATCTAAAATATATAAGTTATGACCAAAGATGTATATAAACAAAGAATGGCACAAATACATAAAGAAGCAAGTGATAAGAAAGAAAAGCTTATTATGGAATATGCAATGTGTATAAATACACATGCTAAGGGTGATAAAATAACAGACCATATGGGAACTATTATTATTGAGAAAATAAGAGTCAAAGGTGGTAGCTCTGGTTATGAAATAATGCCTTCTTGTGTTTATTATGGCTTAGAGTTAAAGAAGAATGGTGAACCTAGGAAAGATAAAAGTAGAAGAGATATATATATATCTAATGTTTTAAAAAATAACTAAATAATATGGTATATATGGTTGTATAATCTATGGATTCTAATTTAAATTCAATAGTAAAAATATAAGTGAAAAAAATTATGAATAAAAGACAAATTGAAAATAAGATAGAACAACATCGATTAATGGCAAATAAGATGCTTGCTAAATATGGTGGTATTACTGGTGATTTGAAATGTCTTGAACACATGAAAATAGCTGATGATTTAGAGGAAAAATTAAAGAGTTTATAGTCAATATATGAAAAAATGTATTTAAAATTAAATAAATAAAAGCAGTAACGATATGAAAGAACATTTGTCAATAATAAGCGATGACCTCAACCATGGCATCATAACAGAAAAAGAAGCACGAACCAAATTATTAAAGCTATTTGGTATTAGTGGTGAGGCATCCCAATTAGAAGAAGATGTTTTTAAGCTAGTGAATAGCTACTGTGATAATGGACTTAAAAAGTTTGAACTAGTCAAAAAAATGGAATGGATAACAAGTAATTGTAAAATTAGTTAATATAATAAACAAATAAAAACCTTATAAACATGGATTACAACGACAGAGTACTAATTAGCCTAAGAAGACAATATAGTGAAAATGAGACGGTAGCTGCACTATCCAAAAAAATAACAGACCTTGAAGTAGAAAATGGTAAGTTGATTTCAGAAATTCAACACTTAGAGTATCAAAATAAAGGTGTGTGTGAAAATACCAAACTATCCAAGAGGGATAAGCTAGAAAAGAAAAAAGAAGAAGCCATCCCCTCATTGAAGAATACCCAAAAGCTAAGAAAAGAAAATAAAAGCCTAAAACAACAAAGAAGCGATCTTATGTACCAGGTATTAATGCTAAAACAAAAATATGAAACACTATAAATATGAAATCTGAATTAACTATTGATGAAGATGGTACTAAAGAATGGAAACTTCCTAATAGTGACTATCATAGAGAAGATGGTCCAGCTATTGAATACTTTGATGGTGATAAATTTTGGTATATAAACGGATTAAGACATAGAGAAGATGGTCCAGCCATTGAATATATTAGTGGTAATAAAAGATGGTATATAAATGGTGTATTACATAGAGAAGATGGACCAGCAATTGAGTATAATGACGGTAGTAAGTATTGGTACTTAAAAGGCATTTTATATTCCGAGGAATTATTTATAAGTGAGATAAGGTCTGTTAAATTGAAGAAATTACTATGAAATCCAAAATAATTATAAGTAGAAGAGGAACTAAATATTATAAATTACCTAATGGTGATTTCCATAGGGAAGATGGTCCAGCAGTAGAATTTATTGATGGTTCTAAACATTGGTATATAAATGGCAAACAATATACTGGACAAGATTATAAACATAAGACAAGGTCTATTAAATTAAAACTATTGCTATTAGATTTAATTTAACTATGAATAAGGATGGTGATATGTTTTATAGACTTCCTAATGGATTAAGACATAGAGAAGATGGTCCAGCAGTTGAATTAATTGGTGGGTACAAAGCTTGGTATATAAATGGATTAAGACATAGAGAAGATGGTCCAGCAGTTGAATGGGAGGATGGTGATAAAGTCTGGTATCTAGACGATGTTCATTATACTGAAATAAATTATAAGCATGAGATGAGGTCTAGAAAGTTAAAACAATTGTTTAATTAAATTCATCAATATTTTATTTATTATCTTTACAAAAAATATACTATGAAATCTAAATTAATTATACATAATAATGGTACTAAAATATGGAAACTTCCTAATGATAAATGGCATAGAGAAGATGGTCCAGCATTCGAATTAATTGACGGGTACAAAGCTTGGTATATAGATGGTAAATTACACAGAGAAGATGGTCCAGCAATTGAATATAGTGGTGGTTCTAAATCTTGGTATCTAAATGGTATTTTTCATACCAAGAATGAATACAAATTTGAAATGAGGTCTAATAAATTGGAACAATTACTGAAATAAGGTCTATTAAAATAAAAAGTATGAAAAGTAAATTAACTATGAATAAGGATGGTGATATGTTTTATAGACTTCCTAATGGTGATTACCATAGAGAAAATAGACCTGCGATTGAGCGTTCTAATGGTTATAAAGCTTGGTATATAAATGGATTAAGACATAGAGAAGATGGTCCAGCAGTTGAATGGGGGGATGGTGATAAAGTCTGGTATCTAAATGATATTTGGCATACTGAACAAGAATACAAAGGTGAGATGAGGTCTAGAAAATTAAAACAATTACTATGAAAAGTAAATTAACCATTGATAAATATGATACTAAAACTTGGAGACTTCCCAATGGTGATTATCATAGGGAAGATGGTCCTGCTATTGAATATGTGGGTGGTTCTAAACATTGGTATATAAATGGGGAAAGACATAGAGAAGATGGTCCAGCAATTGAAACTTCAAAAGGTATAAAGGGTTGGTATATAAATGGTAATATATATACTGAAAGAGGATACAAATATAAGATAAGGTCTATAAAGCTAAAGAAATTAATATGAAGTCTACACTAGTTGAGAATAAATATGATACTAAAACTTGGAGACTTCCCAATGGTGATTATCATAGGGAAGATGGTCCAGCAGTTGAATGGAGTGGTGGTGATAAGTACTGGTATATAAATGGTAAATTCCATAGAGAAGATGGACCAGCAATTGAATATGCTAGTGGTTATAAAGAATGGTATATAAATGGTAATATATATACTGAGAGTGGACATAAGTATAAGATAAGGTCTATTAAATTAAAAAAACTATTACAATAAAACCTAAAATTATCAATACTTTTATTATCTTTGCCAAAATTATATTATGGAATCTAAATTAACCATAAATGAATACGGTACTAAACGTTGGATTCTCCCCAATGGCAAATACCATAGAGAAGATGGTCCAGCTATTGAATGGATTGATGGTGATAAAGAATGGCATCGAAATGGTAAATTGCATAGAGAAGATGGTCTAGCAGTCGAATTTAATGATGGTTTCAAGGGTTGGTATTTAAATGGTATTAACTATACTAAGAATGGATATAAAGTTGAAATGAGGAGTAGAAAACTAAAGAAATTACTATGAAATCTATATTAACTATTGATGAATATGGCACTAAAATATGGAAACTTCCTAATGGTCATTGTCATAGAGAAGATGGTCCAGCTATTGAATATAGTCATGGTACTAAATCTTGGTATATAAATGGTGAATTACATAGAGAAGATGGACCAGCCTTTGAAAGAAATGATGGGTATAAATATTGGTATCTGAAAGGCATAAGTTATAGTGAGAAAGAATATAAACAAGAAATTAGGTCTAGAAAATTAAAACAATTATATAATATCCAATATTCCGAGAAGGAATATAAATCTAAGATGAGGTCTATAAAGTTAAAAAAATTAATATAACATTAGAGACACTTTATATATAGATTAAATTATTATATAAAAATGAGTGAACATATTAACACTTTTAAAAAATTTATATTAAATGAGAATAAATATGATATAGATACAATTTTAGATAAGATAAATTCCTCTGGTATAAGCAGCTTGAGTTTCTACGAAAAACAAGTTCTAGAAAATCCTGATATACAGAAAAAGTTGTTATACCAGTATCAAATGGAATTAAACGATGCAATAGAGTTACTTAATAATTTTGGTATTAAGGACACTAGTGATATTTATATACAAGAGACATTCTATATTGACGGTGAAATAATGATTGGTGATTACAACGAAGATAAATTTGACGATATTATAAATAAAGTTGGTAAGGATAATTTCATTTACCTCAATAAATTCAATGGTTCTTTTGAAAAAGAAACTGATAAAGCCAAATTAAAACTTGGGTGGGTTGGTAAGATAAATTATTCCAATGATGTAATTAGCAAGATAAAGGCTTATCCAGTGGCTATCAACTTTCATAAAGAGAGAATAGAATTTGTTTTTTATAATATAGAAAATGATGAAATAATAGAGTTATCGAAACTTGAAAAAGAATTTGGATTCTCATCTAAAAAAGATATTAATAATTATATAAAAATAATTGAAAGATTATTGAAAAATAAAGAAGTGATTCAAACTATTAAAGAACAAACCTCTAAACTATTATAAATGCTTTCTAAGCTAAATCAGATTTATTATCTTTGCCAAAAATATGTATATGAAGTCTGAATTAACTATTGATAAAAATGGTACTAAATGGTGGAAACTACCCAATGGTAATTTACATAGGGAAGGTGGGCCTGCGGCTGAGTGTGCTAATGGTGATAAGTTTTGGTATATAAATAATAAAAGACATAGAGAAGATGGTCCAGCATTAGAAGATACTAAAGGTTCTAAACGTTGGTTTTTAAATAATATAGAATATACTGAAAGAGAATATAATCAGAAGATGTGGTTTAAGAAATTAAACCAATTATTACACTAAAGACATTAATTATTACTATCTTTATCAAAATTAATACATATGAAACCTAAATTAACTATTGATGGAGATGGTACTAAGCGTTGGTTGCTTCCTAATGGCCTGGGTCATAGGGGAGATGGTCCAGCTATTGAATACACTAACGGTGATGAGATTTGGCTTATAAATGGGAAAAAACATAGAGAAGATGGTCCAGCTATTGAGCTTATTGATGGTAGGAAATATTGGTATATAAACAATGTAGAGTATACTAAAATGGAATTTAAGCTTAAGGCAAGGATTATAAAGTTAAAAAAATTATTGAAATAACCTCAACAACGTATTTATTATCTTTATTAAAAACATGTATATGCAATCTAAATTAACTATTGATGAATACGGTACTAAACGTTGGAGACTTCCTAATTATAAATACCATAGAGAAGATGGTCCAGCTATTGAACATATTAGTGGTACTAAAAGTTTTTACCTAAATGGTATATCTTATACTAAGGAACAATATAAGCTTAATACAAGAGCTATAAAGTTAAAACAATTATTGAAATAAATCTAACAATGTACTGTCTTTACTAAAATTATATTATGAAATCTACATTAAGTATTAATAGGGATGGTACTAAATACTGGAAGACATTAAATGGAAGTTTGCATATGGAAGATGGTCCAGCTATTGAATGGAATGGTGGTACTAAAGAATGGTGGGTAAATGGTATAAGACATAGAGAAGATGGCCCAGCAGTTGAATGGGGTGATGGAAATAAAAGATGGTGGATAGATGGTATATCTTATACTAAAAAGGAATATAAATATGAGATAAGGTCTAGAAAATTAAAATAACTACTATAAGGTTTAATATAATCAGTTATGCAATCTAAATTAACTATTGATGAATACGGTACTAAAAGGTGGAGACTTCCTAATGGTAAATTCCATAGAGAAGATGGTCCAACAGTTGAATGGAAAGATGGTTCTAAAATGTGGCTCATAAATGGTGAATACCATAAGGAGAATGGTGCAGCAGTTCAATACTATGATGGTGAGAAAGAATGGTATCTAAATGGTATAAAATATACTGAACAAGAATATAAATACAAAATGAGGTTTATAAAATTAAAACAATTACTAAAATAAATTCTAGAAACATTATCCCAATATTTTTATTACTATCTTTGCCAAAATTATATAAATGGAATCCAAACTAACTATTAATGAACATGGTACTAAAGAATGGAAACTTCCTAATGGTAAATGGCATAGAGAAGATGGCCCTGCTTTTATGAATCATGCTAATACTAAAGCTTGGTACATAAATGGTCAATTACACAGAGAAGATGGTCCAGCAATCGAATATCTTGATGGTAACAAATATTGGTTTTTAAATGGTGTAGAATATAATGAGAAAGAATATAAGTATGAGATAAGGTCTAGAAAATTAAAACAACTACTATGAAAAGTAAATTAACCATTGATAAATATGGCACTAAAGTATGGAACCTTCCTAATGGTGATTACCATAGAGAAAATAGACCTGCGATTGAGCGTTCTAATGGTTATAAAGCTTGGTATATAAATGGATTAAGACACAGAGAAGATGGACCAGCTATTGAATATTCTAATGGTGATAAAAGTTGGTACATAAATGGTATATCTTATAATGAACAAGAATACAAATATGAGATAAGGTCTAGAAAATTAAAACAACTACTATGAAAAGTAAATTAAGTATTGACACAAGGGGTAGTAAACGTTGGAAACTTCCCAATGGTAATTTACATAGAGAAGATGGTCCAGCAATTGAATATGGTAGTGGTGATAAAGAATGGTGGGTAAATGGTGAATTACACAGAGAAAATGGACCAGCAATTGAAGATGATGATGGGAGTAAATACTGGTACATAAATGGTAAAAGACATAGAGAAGATGGTCCAGCGATAGAATATTTAAATGGTTATAAATCTTGGTATATAAATGGTATTAACTATACTGAACAAGAATACAAATATGAGATAAGGTCTAGAAAATTAAAACAACTACTATGAAGTCTGAACTAACTATTGACCAGTATGGCACTAAAGTATGGAAGCTTCCTAATGGCATATGGCATAGAGAAGATGGTCCAGCAGTTGTGTATCCTAATGGTTTTAAGTGTTGGTATATAAACGGATTAAGACATAGAGGAGATGGTCCAGCAATTGAATATGGCAACGGTACTAAGAAATGGTATCTAAGTGGAATAGAGTATACTGAACAAGAATATAAATATAAGACAAGGTCTAGAAAATTAAAATTATTATTTCATACTCTATAATAATAGTTTTTATTTACTATCTTTACCAAAAATATTACTATGGAATCTAAATTAACTGTTTATGATAATGGTACTAAAAAGTGGAATCTTCCTAATGGTAAATTACATAGAGAAGATGGACCAGCATTTGAACATGTTCATGGGACTAAAGTATGGTATACAAATGGTAAAAGACATAGAGAAAATGGTCCAGCAATTGAATATGGCAACGGTATTAAGAGATGGTATATAAATGGTGTAAGTTATACTGAACAAGAATATAAACAAGAAATGATGTCTAAGAAATTGAAACTATTATTGAAATAACCTCAACAATAAAATATGAAAAGTATTGATAAAAAAGGTAATATAGTATACAGAAATAGTGATGGGTTATTACATAGAAAAAATGAACCAACAGTTGAATGTACTGATGGATGTAAATATTGGTATATAAATGGTCAGTTGCATAGAGAAAATGGGCCAGTAGTTAAATTGGGTAATCATATTAGGATTTGGTTTTTAAATGGTGTCAAATATGATGATTATGATGAATACCGAAGAGAAATTCAAGATAATTTTCCTAAGAAAAAAAAGACTGTTAAAATAAATAAAAGTGGTATTAAAATTAAAACAAGTAAAAATGGTACTAGAGAATGTTTTTTAAATGGTGAATTACATAGGGAAAATGGTCCAGCAGTTGAAAATATAGATGGTGGCAAACAATGGTATCTAAATGGTATACCAATCTATAGTGAACAAGAATATAAAAGTGAATTGCGTAATGTGAAAATAAATAAATTATTAAAATGAAATCTAAACTAACTGTTTATAAAAATGGTGCTAAATATTGGAAACTTCCTAATGGTGTTTACCATAGAGAAGATGGTCCAGCCATAGAGAATAGTGATGGTTATAAATGTTGGTATCTAAACGGTGTTAATTACACCGAACAAGAATATAAATATAAGACAAGGTCTATAAAATTAAAACAATTATTACAATAAAGTTTAATGTAATTAGTGATTATTTCATTCAAAAATTAGTTTTATTAAAGTCTAAATACAACTTAAAATATATGGATTTAACTAATCATAAAAATTATGGTTTAGTAAATGGTGAAATTAAATTGATAGATTTTGGCTTAATGTATTGGTATATGGTGCGTTGCTTTTCGCAATGCAATATATACCGTGTTGTACATCTGTATTGCGGTTAAATAAAAACAAACTTTAAATTTATGAACAAAATTAGTAATAATATTTTTTTTAGCGATGGCAAAATGGCTGACGATAGGAAGACAAATAACCTATTGTGGTTTGGTAACTGCTTAGAAGAAATGAAACGAATACCTGATAAAAGTATTGACCTTATTTGTTGTGATTTACCTTATGGAACGACTGCTTGTAGTTGGGATACAATTATACCTTTTGAAAAACTTTGGAAAGAGTACAAAAGAATTATTAAAGATAAAGGTGTAATTGTATTATTTGGCTCTGAACCATTTTCTACACTTTTAAGAGCAAGTAATTTAGGTTGGTATAAATACGATTGGATTTGGGAAAAGAATAATGCAGGAAACTTTCAATTGGCAAATTACCAACCTTTAAAAGTACACGAAAATATATCTGTTTTTTATAACGAAACACCAAATATGCAATTTTCTGAGATTATGAAAAGTAATATGGAACGACTTAACTTAAAACAAATTGACGTTTCAAGATTACAATTATCTAAAAACGGAAATATAACAGGTTGGGTTACAAATAAATTAAACGGTTCTCAATTACCTACAAAAGAACAATGGATCAAAATATGTAAATTATTTGGTATTGATGATAATTATGATGAAATATTAAACAATATAAAAAGCGTTACTTATAACTTGAATTTACAAGACACAGACATTAAATGTAGTAATAAAGGCAAGGCAGGTAGTTTAGGGCATTTATCTTCTGAAAGTAAAAGAGATACTTACACTCAAACAAAAACAGGCTATCCTAAAAGTATATTAAAATATAACAGGGAAAACGATTACCATACAACTCAAAAGCCATTAGGATTGATTAGGTTTTTTATAGAGACGTACTCTAATAAAGGGGAAACTGTTTTAGATAATACTTGCGGAAGTGATACAACAGGAATTGCAAGTTTTGAACTTGGTAGAAATAGCATAAGCATTGAGAATGATTTGTCTATTTATAACCTTGCTAAAAAAAGAAGGGAAGAAAAAAATATTATTACGGTTGATATGCACAAACCTTTAAATGAAGCAGGGACTTAGCCATATTGTGTACAACAACACTATATGACAAATCTAAATATGAAAAACTAATGTAACACTTACACATAACGGATGGTGCTATGTGCTGTGCGGATTTAACCAATGAACTACCTACGAAGAACTAATCTTTTTTATTTTTGTTGGTCGGAATATTAAAAACCGAATATTTATATATAAATTAAACTATTTAATAATATGAAATTAAGGAAATTTATAGCAAGCACAATAGGAGAATATTTGAATGAAAATATTCAAAATGATGAAAAACTTATTTATAAAATAAAACAATCCTTGGTAATGATATATGATTTTTCAAAAGGAACATTATTTGATTATATAAATTGGGATGATGTAAATGATGTATCTACGGATGCTGATGAATGGCGTTATAATTAAAAGTAGGTGGATTTTTCTTTTAAAATTTATAAATATTGATTAGAGGGATGAAAGGAACACTTATACTGAGCAAGAATATAAAGTTAAGACAAGGTCTAAGAAATTAAAAAATTATCACTCCTTTTTATACACAGTGTATTATTTAGACAAACTTTAATTTTGAAAACTAAATAATTTTTATTATATTTGTACGAGAGAAATTTAATTAAAATATATTATATGAAAAACAAGATTAAAGAACTAGAAGAAAGAATACAACAAGAGATTTGGAGATTGCAAATGATATGTTACCCAACTTCAGATACAGATAATGAACTACATAGAATGCAGAAAGAGTTAAAGGAACTAAAAAGTTAGTATTGTTACTAACGGACGAGTGTATGAAAAGTAGCCCATACACGGACGCCCAGAATTATCACAAAACTTAAATAGGCTATTTTTTATACACATTGTTAGCGTTCGTTTTTGAGCGTTGGCATCAAACAAAAATAAGATGAAGAATATTAAAAATTTAGAAGTAATACAGTTAAACACGAACAAAGAAGGTAATTTAATTGCAACTATTAGTTACCAAGACATAACAGTAGAAGACTTGAATAATGGTTATGCAATAATTGATGTACCTGTAAATGTAAGAGCGTTGCAATTAAGTTCAAGAGATAATGTGCTTGTAGACCAGTCTGTAAAAGGTGAATGTGTAGCGGTGGCAAATGAACGCTAACGCTTACGGCTATGAAGTGTTGCCGATAAGAAATACACTTTGAATTAATCAACGGACTTAGCAATAATTTATAGCCGTTGTTAGCAATATTTTAAAATTATGGACGGTAAAAAACTAATTGAATATATTTGCGTGTTGTTAGACAACCAAGATAAAAGACTACACGATTCTAATATTATAATGCAGCTTAGAACAATGACACAGCACGAATTAACAACCTTAGTAAACAAGGACAAGTAATAATTTTTATTGTTGCTAACGGAATGAATAAGAATAGTAGCGATTAAAAAAAACAGAAATTATGAAAATTAGAAATTACTTATATTGGGCGAAAAACTTAGTTAATATGCTATGGTGGAAGCTATTATTTTTATTTGGTGTTAGGCGTAGTGCGTTGCCTATACCTAAAGGAATGTACTGTTATAGCCCTGATATAGAAAAGAACAAAGCAAAGAAAGACTTTAGTACATATTATATAAACACTTGCAAATATTACAAAACTTTAGGGCGTAGATATAATGGATGTAGTTACTTAGGAATAATTACTGATGATATGACCTTTGGTGACCAATGTAAAATGTGTGGCGAGAATTATGGTGATGAAGACGAATAGCATTACGCCTAACGTTTAGTATATGGCACGTTGCCTTTTTCGGCAATGGGTTATATACATTGTTACCTGACTGTTATTATTAAAAGAAAAAAGCGATGGCAAATTATTTTTGCAAAAAATAAAATACGAACAATGAAATACACAGGGAGTAAAAATAGAATAGCAAAGCATATACTACCAATAATGCTTAATAACAGAACTAACGAAACTTGGGTAGAACCTTTTGTTGGTGGTGCGAATACTATTGATAAGGTCGAGGGTAATCGTATAGGTTTTGATAATAATGAATATTTAATAGAGTTGTATCATTATATACAAAATGGCGGGTTAATAGAGAATAGAACAATTACAAAAGAGCATTGGTATAGTGTAAAAGAAAACCTTGATAGTTACCCTAAATGGTATATTGGATTAGTAGGTGTTTTAGGTTCTTATAATGGTAATTGGTTTAGTGCTTACGGTGGTGGAAGTAAAACAAAAGAGGGTAATTACAGAAACTACTTTGACGAAGGTATAAGGGGATTATTAAAACAAGATTTATCTAATATCAATTTTGTTTTTTCTGATTATGCAAATATTAAAATACCTACAAACAGTATTATTTATTGTGACCCACCATACCAACTAAAAAACAAAAGATATAAAAAACATTTTAATAGTGAAATATTTTTTGATTGGTGCAGAGAAAAAGTAAAAGAAGGACACAGGGTTTTTGTTTCTGAATATAACGCACCTAATGATTTTACTTGTATATGGGAAAAAGAAATAAGTAAAACTAACCCAAAGCAGAAAGTTAATAAAGTAGAAAAATTATTTACGATTGATTAAGCCGTATGAGTGGATGGCTTTTTCTTTTAATAATAATTGCAGGTAACAATGGTATATAAGCAATATATATTATACTGAACTAGACCATAGATATAAGACAAGGTCTATTACTACATTAAAGACATTCTAATACATTATAAATAAAATATTACATACTCATACTAAAAAGATGTTATAACGCATTAAAACGTCTTATAGAATAACATCCGATGATGTGTTGATGTATTTTAATAGATAAAATCCTTGATAAAAAAGTTAATGAAAATAAAGTCTAAAATCACTTATAATAGTTTGAAATATTATCTTTTATATAATTTTTAAGTTTATTTAATTCGTCTATATTAAATTTTGATATAAAACCCTCTTGAACATATTCATAAAATATTTTTTCAGTAACAATCCTATGCTCAGGTTCATTTACATACTCAGAATGTTCATTTTCTATATCATCTAATGTTATCAATCCACTTGCATCAAAATAGTTTCCATTCTTATCTTTACCATAAGCATGAACCAAAGCATTGCCATATTCAAATCCATTATCTATTTCAAATTCCACATTATTATCAATGAAAAAATACATATCATAACCTAATGTTTTATGTAGTGCTAATGCAAATAATTCACATTGACCATGTTCATAATAATCTATATAATTATTTTCATTAATAAATTCTTTAAAGTTTTTAACATAATCAGTAGCTTTTATCATATTAAATTATATATTAAATATTAAAATCACTTACAATAGTTTTAATTTATTATCTTTGGTAAAATATTAGTATGAAGAGTAAATTAACTATTGATAAATATGATACTAAAAGATGGAAACTTAGAAATGGTGAACGCCATAGGGAAGATAACCCAGTAGTTGTGAGGAATGGTTATAAATCTTGGTGGTTAAACAATATATATTATACTGAACAACAATACAAATATGAGACAAGGTCTATTACTACATCAAAGACATTCTAATCCATTATAAATAAAATATTACACACTCACACTAGAAAAATGTTATAACGCATTAAAACGTCTTATAGAATAACATCCGATGATGTATTGGTGTAGTTAACCAGATAATATTTCTGGTATGTAAAGCTAATAAAATATAAAGTCTAGAATCACTTATAATAGTTTTAATTTATTATCTTTGCCAAAATAATCCATATGAAACCTAAATTTACTGACAGTGGTGGTGATAAATACTGGAGACTTCCTAATGGCAAAAGACATAGAGAAGATGGTCCAGCAGTTGAATATATTGGCGGTACTAAATCATGGTGGATAAATGGGTTAAGACATAGGGAAGATGGTCCAGCTATTGAATGGAGTCATGGTTATAGATCCTGGTATTTAGATGATATTCATTATACTGAAATAGAATATAAGTATGAGATGAGGTCTAGAAAATTAAAACAATTACTATGAAATCTAAGTTAATTATTAATGTATTCGGTACTAAAGAATGGATACTTCCTAATGGCTCAGCATAGAGAAGATGGTCCAGCAGTTGAACATACTAATGGAACTAAATATTGGTATATAGATAATGAATTACATAGAGAAGATGGTCCAGCATGTGAATATAGTGGTGGTGGTAAATGGTGGTATCTGAATGGTCAGTTGCATAGAGAAAATGGTCCAGCTATTGAATATAGATATGGTGATAAAGAATGGTATATAAATGGTATAGAATATAGTGAAGAAGAATATAAATATGAGATGAGGTCTAAGAAACTAGAAAAATTACTATGAAATCTGAATTAATTATTGATAAATATGGTGTTAAAAGATGGTATCTAAATAGTGAGTTACATAGGGAAGATGGTCCAGCACTTGAATGGAATAATGGTCGTAAGGAATGGCATATAAATGGTCAATTACACAGAGAAGATGGTCCAGCAATTGAAGGTAATAATAATAAATATTGGTATATAAATGGTAAACAATATACTGAACCAGAACACAAACATAAGATAAGGTCTATTAAATTACTTAAACTACTTAAATAACCTCAACATAATGATATACATGAAATCTAAACGCATTAATGGACATGGGTATGAAGAATGGAAACTTCCCAATGGTAAATTCCATAGAGAAGATGGACCAGCACTCGAATATATTAATGGCAATAAATTGTGGTATATAAATGGTAAATTACATAGAGAAAATGGTCCAGCACGTGAATATGTTAATGGTGATAAAGAATGGTATGTAAATGGACAAAGACATAGGGAAGATGGTCCAGCTATTGAATGGAGTCATGGTCGTAAAGAATGGTATGTAAATGGACAAAGACATAGGGAAGATGGACCAGCAGTTGAATGTATTAATGGTGATGATTATAAATGGTGGTATCTAAACAATGTAGAATATACTGAACAAGAATATAAACGTAAAACAAGGTCTAGAAAATTAAGTAAACTACTCAAATAATATTTTTTACTATCTTTGCCTAAATTATATACATGAAATCTAAATTAACTATTGATAAATTAGGTAATAAATTTTGGAAACTTCCCTCTGGTAAACGACATCGTGAAGATGGTCCAGCAGTCGAATTTGTTAATGGTTCTAAAGCTTGGTATATAAATGGTAAACGACACAGAGAGGATGGTCCAACATGTGAATATAAAAATGGTGATAAATTTTGGCATCTAAATGGTATTAAATATACTGAACAAGAATATAAAATTGAGACAAGGTCTAGAAAATTAAAACTATTGCTATGAAACCTAAATTAACTATTGATAATGATATTAAATATTGGGAACTTCCCAATGGTAAACTACATAGAGAAAATGGACCAACATGTGAATGCAATAACGGTTACAAAGCATGGTATATAAATGATGTGGAATATAAAGTTAAGATGAGGTCTAAAAAATTACTTAAACTATTGAAATAACATAAACCTTTTAATAACCTCAACAATAATAAATATGGACTCTAAATTAACTATTGATAAATTAGGTAATAAGATTTGGAAACTTCCCTCTGGTAAACGACATCGTGAAGATAGACCAGCAGTTGAATGGGGTAATGGTGATAAATCTTGGTGGTTAAATGGTAAAAGACATAGAGAAGATGGGCCAGCTCTTGAATATAGTAATGGAAATAAAGAATGGTGGTTAAGTGGTCAATTACATAGAGAAAGCGGGCCAGCTATTGAATATAGTAATGGGAATAAACAATGGTGGTTAAATGGTCAATTACATAGAGAAAGCGGACCAGCATGTGAATACAATAATGGTGATAAATATTGGTATCTAAATGGTATAAATTATACTGAAAAAAAATATAAACTTGAAATGAGGTCTAAAAAATTAACTAAACTACTCAAATAAAACTCCTTAATATATGGAATCTAAAACTATTGATAAATATGGCTATAAAGAATGGAGACTTCCCAATGGCTTATTGCATAGGGAAGATGAGCCAGCAATCGAACATAGTAATGGTAATAAATATTGGTATATAAATGGCTCATTACATCGAGAAGATGGCCCAGCAGTCGAATATGCTAGTGGTGCTAAACGTTGGTGTCTAAATGGTAAACAATATACTGAGAACGAATATAAATATGAGATGAGGTCTAGAAAGTTAAAAAAACTACTATGGAATCTAAATTAACTATTGATGAAGATGGTAATAAACGTTGGGAACTTCCTAATGGTTTTTTACATAGAGAAGATGGTCCAGTAGTTGAATCTTTTAAGGGTGATAAATTTTGGTATTTGAATAATAAAAGACATAGAGAAAATGGCCCAGCCATTGAATGGGTTTGTGGCGATAAATGCTGGTATCTAAATGGTATAGAATATACTGAAAAAGAATATAAACTCAAAATAAGGTCTATTAAATTAAAATTATTACTACATTAAAGACGTTTTAATGCATTATAACCAAAATCTTATGTACTTATACCAAAAATATACCATAACTCATTAGAGTGTCTTATGAGATAACATCCGATGTTGTATTGGTTTGTTATCAGATAAGGTTCGTGATGTGTAAAATATTAAATTATATTAGATTAGAAACAGCTACAAACAATTACATTCGAATAATATAAAGTCTAAAATCACTCATAATAGTTTTAATTTATTATCTTTACCAAAATTAATCCATATGAAGTCTAAATTAACTATTGATGAAAGAGGTAATAAAAACTGGAGACTTCCTAATGGTAATTTTCATAAAGAAGATAGTCCAGCAGTTGAATATAGTAATGGTGATAAATCTTGGTATATAAATGGTAAACTATATAGAGAAAGGGGATATAAATATAAGATGAGGTCTAAGAAATTTAAACAATTACTCAAACAAAACCTTAAAACACCTCACTAATACTTAAATAACCTCAACAGAATTAACACATATGGGATCTAAAGTTTATGAGAATGGTATTAAAGAATGGAAGCTTCCTAATGGGTTTTTACATAGAGAAGATGGCCCAGCAGTTGAATATTCTAGTGGCTATAAAGCTTGGTATTTAAATGGTGAAAAACATAGAAAAGATGGACCAACAGTCGAATATAATGGTACTAAAGTATGGTATCTGAACGGTATAGAATATACTGAACAAGATTATAAACATAAGATGATGTCCAGAAAATTAACTAAACTACTTAAATAACCCTAAAACATAATATACTCTATATCAGTTGAGTTAATGAAAATAAAACCAAAACCAAAAATCACCACACGCATACTTTAATAACATCAACCTCAGCAATATGGAATCTAAATTAACTATTGATAAATACGGTACTAAAGAATGGAGACTTCCCTCTGGTGAATTACATAGAGAAAATGGTCCAGCAGTTGAATGGAGTAATGGTGATACATCTTGGTGGATAAACGGTGTGAGTTACACTGAACAAGAATATAAATATGAGACAAGGTCTGTAAAATTAAAACTATTATTATGAAATCTAAAGATTGATAAACATGGAATCTAAATTAACTATTTATGAATATGGAACTAAAGAATGGAAACTTCCTAATGGTGATTTTCATAGGGAAGATGGACCAGCAATTGAATGGGCTAATGGTAGTGGTAAAGAATGGTATCTAAATGGCTTATTACACAGAGAAGATGGACCAGCAATTGTTAATGGTGATGATTATAAATGGTGGTATCTAAACGGTAGAGAATATACTGAACAAGAATATAAATATGAGATGAGGTCTGTAAAATTAAAACTATTATTACATTAAAGACGTTCTAATACATTATAAATAAAATCTTATATACTTATATTAAAAATATACAATAACTCACTAAAAGGTCTTATAAGATAACACTCGATGATGTATCGGTTTGTTATCAAAAAATCGTGATGTGTAAAGTTATTAAATTAACAATAACGGTATATTATCCGATTAGAAAAAGTTAATCGTTTATATTATCCGATTAGAAAAAGTTAATCGTTTATATTATTCGATTAGAAAAAGTTAATCGGATAATATAAAACTCTATATATCAGTACTTTAATATAAATTATCCGATTAGAAAAAGTTAATCGTTTATATTATCCGATTACAAACGGCTACAAACGATTACAAACGGATAATTTAAAGTCTAAAATACTATTTGAGTATTTTTTTTTACTATCTTTACCAAAAACCAAGTATATGGAATCTAGATATATTAATAAAAATGGTGCTAAAGTATGGAAGCTTCCTAATGGTAATTTACATAGGGAAGATGGACCAGCAGTTGAATATAGTAATGGTGATAAATCTTGGTATATAAATGGTAAATGGCATAGAGAAAATGGTCCAGCAATTGAATATTATAATGGTGGTAAAGAATGGTGGATAAACGATATTCAATATACTGAACAAGAGTATAAAATCGAGATGAGGTCTAGAAAATTAAAACTATTACTATGAAATCTAAATTAACTGTTTGTGACAATGGTGATAAAGTATGGAAACTTCCTAATGGTAAATTACATAGGGAAGATGGGCCAGCAATTGAATTTCTTAGTGGGTTTAAAATTTGGTGGATAAATGGTAAACAATATACTGAAAAAGAATATAAAAAGAAAATGAGGTCTAGAAAATTAAAACTATTACTATGAAATCTAAATTAACTGTTTATGACAATGGTGATAAAGTATGGAAACTTCCCTCTGGTTATTTCCATAGAGAAGATGGTCCAGCACTCGAATATGCTAGTGGTACTAAACTTTGGTGGATAAATGGTATTCAATATACTGAACAAGATTATAAATATAAGATAAGGTCTAGGAAATTAAAACTATTACTGTGAAATCTAAATTAATTATTGATGAAAGAGGTACTAAAATGTGGAGACTCCCAAATGGCTCATTCCATAGAGAAGATGGTCCAGCAATTGAAGATACTCAAGGTTATAAGGCATGGTGGATAAATGATGAAAGACATAGAGAAGATGGTCCAGCAATTGAATGGGGCAGTGAAAGTAAAGAATGGTGGTTAAATGGTGAATTACATAGAGAAGATGGACCAGCAATTGTTAATGGTGATGATTATAAATGGTGGTATCTAAACGGTAGAGAATATACTGAACAAGAATATAAATATGAGATGAGGTCTGTAAAGTTAAAACAATTATTATGAAATCTAAATTAACTATTGATAAATATGGAACTAAAAAATGGAAACTTCCCAATGGCTTATTGCATAGAGAAGATGGTCCAGCGTGTGAATGGAATGATAGTGATTATAAGGCTTTCTATATAAATGGTGAATTACATAGAGAAGATGGGCCAGCAGTTGAATATCATCCTGGTGATAAAGTCTGGTATCTAAATGATATTCAATATACTGAAAAAGAATATAAAAATGAGATTAGGTGTAGAAAATTAAATAAACTACTCAAATAACACCACACCAATACTTTAACCTCAACAATATAAAATATGAAAAGTAAAGCTATTGATAAATATGGTGCTAAAATATGGAAACTTCCAAATGGTAAGAGACATAGAGAAGATGGCCCAGCATGTGAATATAGTGATGGTTCTAAAGGATGGTATCTAAATGATGAGTTACATAGGGAAGATGGTCCAGCAATAGATAATGGTGACGGTGTTAAATGGTGGTATCTAGACAATGTAGAATATACTGAAAAAGAATATAAAAATGAGATTAGGTGTAGAAAATTAAATAAACTACTCAAATAACACCACACCAATACTTTAACCTCAACAATATAAAATATGAAAAGTAAATTAACTATTGATAAATATGGTTCTAAATATTGGTATATAAATGGTAAATTACATAGAGAAAGTGGTCCAACTATTGAATACAATAATGGAAATAAACAATGGTGGTTAAATGGTCAATTACATAGGGAAGATGGTCCAGCAATAGATAATGGTGACGGTGTTAAATGGTGGTATCTAGACAATGTAGAATATACTGAAATAAATTATAAGCATGAGATGAGGTCTAGAAAGTTAAAAAAATTAATATAAAACCTAAAAACCCACACCAATACTTTAATATTCAACAATATAAAATATGAAACCTAAATTAACTATTGACGAATACGGGACTAAAGAATGGAAGATTCCCTCTGGTAAACATCATAGGGAAGATGGACCAGCAATTGAATACCTTGGTGGTAGTATTAAATGGTGGTATCTGAATGGTCAGTTGCATAGAGAAAATGGTCCAGCTATTGAATATAGTTATGGTGATAAAGAATGGTATATAAATGGTAAACAATATACTGAAAAAGAATATAAATATAAAACAAGGTCTATTAAATTAAAAAAACTACTCAAATAAAACCTAAAAACCCACACCAATACTTTAACCTCAACAATATAAAATATGAAAAGTAAATTAACTATTAATAAATATGGAACTAAAAAATGGAAACTTCCCAATGGCTTATGTCATAGAGAAGATGGTCCAGGATATGAAACTAGTGATTATAAGGCTTTCTATATAAATGGTGAATTACATAGAGAAGATGGTCCAGCTATTGAAACTAGTGGTACTAAATCTTGGTACTTAAACAGTATAGAATATACTGAAAAAAATTATAAAATTGAGATGAGGTCTAAAAAATTAACTAAACTACTCAACCACTAAAATATAATATACTATTTGAGTATTTTTTTACTATCTTTGTCAAAACTATTACTATGAAACCTAAATTAACTGTTGATGAATATGGAACTAAAGAATGGAAACTTCCCTCTGGTGAAAGACATAGAGAAAATGGTCCAGCAGTTGAATGTATTAATGGTGATAAGGCTTGGTTTCTAAATGGTAATTTACATAACAAAGATGGTCCAGCAATTGAATGGGGCAGTGGAAGTAAAGAATGGTGGATAAATAGCACTAAATATACTGAACAAGAATATAAATATAAGATGAGGTCTAGAAAGTTAAAACTATTACTATGAAACCTAAATTATCTATAAATCAATATGGTAAATGGTGGACACTTCCCAATGGTGAACTGCATAGAGAAGATGGTCCAGCAATTGAAACTAGTGATTATAAGGCTTTCTATATAAATGGTGAAAGACATAGGGAAGATGGTCCAGCACTCGAATATGCTAGTGGTACTAAACATTGGTGTCTAAATGGTATGTATTATACTGAACAAAATTATAAACATAAGATGAGGTCTATTAAATTAGCTAAACTACTCAAATAACACTAAAACATAATACACTCTATACCAGTTGAGTTAATGAAAATAAAATCAAAAAACACCACACCAATACTTTAACCCCAGTAAAATAAGATATGAAAAGTAAATTAACTATTAATCAAAATGGTACTAAAGAATGGAAGCTTCCCTCTGGTGATTTCCATAAAGAAAATGGACCAGCACTCGAATATGCTAGTGGTACTAAACTTTGGTGGATAAATGGTAAAAGACATAGAGAAGATGGTCCAGCCATTGAATATATTAGTGGTAATAAAAGATGGTATATAAATGATAGAGAATATACTGAACAAGAGTATAAACTCAAAATAAGGTCTATAAAATTAAAACTATTACTACATTAAAGACGTTCTAATACATTATAAACAAAATCTTATATACTTATACTAAAAATATACAATAACGCATTAAAAGGTCTTATAAGATAACTCCCGATGGTGTATTGATATGTATTATACTAGTTAAAATGAGTATGTAGAGTTATTAAATTAACAATAACAGTATATTATCCGACTACAAACGGCTACAAACGATTACATTCGGATAATATAAAGTCTAAAATCACTTACAATAGTTTTAATTTATTATCTTTACCAAAATTAATCCATATGAAATCTAAATTGACTATTGATGAACATGGAACTAAAGTATGGAAACTTCCCTCTGGTGATCTACATAGGAAAGATAGTCTAGCTATTGAATTTGTTAATGGTTCTAAGGTTTGGTTTTTAAATGGTAAATACCATAGAGAAGATGGTCCAGCTATTGAATGCCCTAATGGTGAGAAGTGGTGGTATATAAATGGCTTATTACACAGAGAAGATGGCCCAGCAGTTGAATACCCTAATGGTAGTAAACGCTGAGTATAAGAAGCGTTGCATTACTAATAAAAAAACACAGAACTATGAATGATACAGAACTTTACCACACATTAAACGGAACTAAACCAATGCCTAAATGCAATGATTTTTATACATTGTTAGGTGCTGTTAAGGGAAAAGAATACTCTTGCCCTAATTGTGGTACAGAACATAATGACACAAACAAAAGTTATGTAGTCAATAACGAGCAATATCCTAAATGCTTTAACGAAAGTAAAGGCTCTACTATGGATGGTAGTTATTGGGATTGGGATGAAGTACATTGTTGCGAAGATTGTGAAACAAAATATTGGTTTAATAACGGATGCTATTAATTGCACCTAACATTGGTATATAAATGCTAAAAAATATACTGAACAAGAATATAAATACAAGATGAGATCTATAAAATTAAAACTATTACTATAAAATCCATAATTACCACACCAATACTTTAATATTCAACAATATAAAATATGAAACCTAAATTAACTATTGACGAATACGGGACTAAAGAATGGAAGCTTCCCCCTGGTAAACATCATAGAGAAGATGGTCCAGCTATTGAATATAGTGATGGTGATAAGTGGTGGTATATAAATGGCTTATTACATAGAGAAAATGGTCCAGCTATTGAATGTGCTAATGGTATTAAGAAATGGTTTTTATATGGTGTAAGTTATACCGAACAAGAATATAAACTCAAAATAAGGTCTATTAAATTGACTAAACTAATCAAATAACTATAAAACATAATATACTATATATCAATAAGTTAATTAAAATAAAACCTAAAAACACCACACCAATACTTTAACCTCAACAATATAATATATGAAATCTAAACTAACTATTAATAAATTTGGTGATAAAGAATGGGTACTTCCCAATAGCTCATTACATAGAGAAGATGGTCCAGCAGTTGAACGGAGTGATGGTTATAGAGCCTGGTATATGAATAATGTAAATTATACAGAGCGACAATATAAATATGAGATGAGGTCTAGGAAATTAACTGAACTACTTAAATAATTTTTTACTATCTTTGCCAAAACTATTACTATGAAATCTAAATTAACTGTTTATGACAATGGTAATAAATCTTGGGAACTTCCCAATGGTAAATTCCATAGAGAAGATGGTCCAGCAGTTGAATATAGTAATGGTTCTAAACAATGGTGGTTAAATGGGTTAAGACATAGAGAAAATGGTCCAGCAGTCGAATTATCTAGTGGTAAAGAATGGTGGTTAAATGGTAAGAATTATACTGAACAAGAATATAAAAATAAAATGAGGTCTAGAAAATTAACTAAACTACTAAAATAAAACCAAAAACACCACACCAATACTTTAATATTCAACAAAATTATAAAATATGAAACCTAAATTAACCATTAATGGACTTGGTGATAAAATATGGAAACTACCTAATGGTGATTTCCATAGAGAAGATGGACCAGCAATTGAATATACTAATGGTGAGAAACATTGGTATATAAATGGCAAAAGGCATAGAGAAGATGGGCCAGCTCTTGAACTTATCAATGGTGATAAAGTATGGTATCTAAATGATTATTATCATAGAGAAGGTGGGCCAGCTCTTGAGACTGCTAATGGTGGTAAGGCTTGGCATCTGAATGGATTAAAGCATAGAGAGGATGGGCCAGCAATTGAATATGCCAACGGTATTAAGAAATGGTTTTTATATGGTATATCTTATACTGAACAAGAATATAAATATGAGATGAGGTCTAGAAAATTAACTAAACTACTAAAATAACCTCATAAATCGTTTCTAAGACATTTTAAATCAAATTCTATACTAATATACTAAAAACCTATTAAAGTGTATTGAAGCAAGTTATAGGATAGCATCCGATGAAGTATATGATAACTTATCACATAGCTTTTATATTATAATTTAAATTATAATTATTTATATGTATGTCATGATGTTGCATGTTTTTTAAAATTTATACACATACGGTAAAATACTTAAATAACACTAATTCTATAAATAATTTAAGTATATTTGTCAAAAATATTACTATGAAACCTAAATTAACTATTTATGACAATGGTAATAAATCTTGGGAACTTCCCAATGGTAAACTACATAGAGAAGATGGACCAGCCATTGAATGGCCTAGTGGTGGAAAAAGATGGTTTTTAAATGATATTCAATATACTGAGAATGAATACAAGTGTGAGATGAGGTCTAGGAAATTAAAAAAAATACTACACTAAAGACACTCTAATACACTATAAACAAAATCTTATATACTTATATTAAAAAGATGTTATAACGCATTAGAACGTATTGTAAGATAACATCCGATGATGTGTCGGTTTATTATCAAATAATCGTGATGTGTAAAGTTATTAAATTAACAATAGCAGTAAATTATCCGA
>Ga0306912_1000450_pt1 | contig 24341 bp, 24 predicted proteins | sample AntRauFillE10628_FD_190443 | JGI IMG/M metagenome (GOLD analysis project Ga0306912, IMG submission 190443) | Saline lake microbial communities from Rauer Islands, Antarctica - Metagenome Filla E10 #628 (v2) (version 2) | ecosystem: Environmental > Aquatic > Non-marine Saline and Alkaline >... | reverse complement strand
GTCCTACGCAACCGGTTTAGTTGGTCTACAGTGAGATAAAATCTCAACCCTACAAACCTCGGCAATAGATTATTCTGGTACACTAAAGCTCTATGGTAAAAAACCTCCTGATTATCTGTGTATTTTTTGTGACGACTTCATTCGCCCACGCGCAGACTCCCGAACCAGACACACCCCAAAAGGTAGAGGAGACAGTGCGGGAGTATTTTGTCGAGACTCCAGTTTTGATAGATATTGCTCGTTGTGAGTCCAAGTTTCGTCAATTTACCGATGCGGGCAATGTCTTTTACGGTGGCTACGGCAACCAGATGGTTGGCGTCTTTCAGTTTTATGAATCAATTCATCAACCAGTAGCGCAAGATCTTGGATTCGACCTAGACCAACTCCAGGGGAATATTGAATATGCTGAACATTTGTATAATGAATCCGGGACTACGCCGTGGAAATCGTCACGCCACTGTTGGTACAGCTCTCCAGCAAGCTCAAGCAACATTGTTTCTGCACCAACTACCGCTTCCTTAACTGAGCAAGAGATGTTGAAAAAAATAGATCTCCTACAGCAAATTATAAAACTCCTGCAAACACTACAAGCTCTTAAATAGAAGCTGATTCATTCAAGAAGCTGTATTGAAATCCCGAGGACCGACCTCGGGATTTCACGTTCAGTAATTGTGTCGTTATATACGCATATAAAAGGCTTTTTAGGAGGCTAATCCCGCAATACCTCCCTGAAACTGCGGGATTAGCTCATTTTAGTACCTAGCATGAGGCCCGGAAAAACATCAATATCTCCGGAGGACGGGCCTTCGGAGACAGCTATTTTATTTCATCTAATGAATACCAATCATATTGCCTTCAGTGTCAGTAGCCAAAACCACATGACCATACTCACCAATGCTCATTTTAGATTTAAACACTTTTCGTCCAGCTATTTCAACACGAGCTTCCTCGGTACTGCTGTCCGGCTACGGAGGCCGGACCTCCGTAGATAAGCTTTTCGAATCCTAACAAAAGTGACAGTAAGTCATTTTCTCCGCTCAGAGCCAGAATGACAAAATCCACCTAAAGGTGGGTTTATTTCGCTGGCTCCAGCATCTAAGCACATTTAGAACAGTAAATTGGTTCCAGTTAGATAAACTACTTATAACATCAGCTGTTTACGCAACTTTTTCAAAAATATAGTTGGGGGCATTTTTAGTGTACAAGACTCCTTTTCTTAGTTCTCTGAGATACTCTCTGCTAACCAGCCCTCCTTTTTTAGGTATAAAATATAAATCCAAGTCTTTTGCAGATAACACATAAATTCCATTTTGTTCCTCAAAAATTCCAATGAGTTTAAAATCTGGGTCAATAAAAGCTAGTCCAGCATCACCGTGACTATCATTAGCCAAAAGAATCCCTCCCTTCTTAAGGTATTTCTTTGTTACCTCAGATACAAATCCGCCATATTGAGAAATTAGTAAATCAAAACTAAGCTCTGTTTCATCAATAGGTTCTTCGTAGGACTGGTGATGAAACGTAACATCGGGAGCTTCTTTGTACGTTTTTCTTCTTTTGATATATTCCAACACTTCAGGAGAATCAAAAAACTTCTTAGCAGGAAGCATCATATCGACATACACACCTTTAGGTATATAAAAGGATGGAGTAATGTGAGCGAAAGAACCCGGATATAGAAATGAGTTTATTTCATAATGACTTGACAAGCTCTTAAACACCGAACAGAGTTCACAGTCCCTATCAAGATGATATTTTTTATATAACTCAGGTACCATTATTTCTGACATACTAGAATATTACCACTTAACGATAAAATGCATTCGTTACTGAAGGCGTTAACTTAACTCCGCTTGACACACTGCATTACAAACGTGAAATCAATCACCTCCTCTCCTACCCGAGGTATATCATCTATTATAATTTCGTCTTTAATAAACCAATTCTCAGCTTGGGAATTAAACATTTTTATAAAATAATCGTTAGCAATGTCATCAGGAAAAATAATGCAGAAAAATCCGTCATCTTTGAGGTTCTTCGTATACTTTTGTAGGAGTTCAGCTTGTTGTTCTTCTTCAAAACTATGTAACACCATATCCAACAAGATGACGTCAAATTTTTCTTCAGTCTGTATGCTGAGTATATCCTGAGTGACTCCTGTGATATTTAAATTTTGAAGGTCAGCCTGTTTGAGCATTTGTTCAACACCAACCCCTGAAGAATCTGCTGCTGTCACTTGATAACCTACAGAGGCAAGAAAGATTGCATCCCTACCTTGTCCGCACCCTAAATCTAAAACAGCACCCTTGTCAGAAAAACTAGAAAAGTAGGTTTGCAGTTCTTGATATGACTTACCGAACATTGCTTCATTGTCAGTATACGTATTATCAAATGAATGTTCAGCCTCTGGATGTGCATCGGTCATATTGTAAGTATAACAAAAGCACGCTCATTACTGAACGTGCTTCATCTTGCTCCGCCTATGGGATGATGTTCGAACTAAAATTTCTTGTTAACTCTTCAAGATTAACGTCTAGTATTTCCATTTGCTTTCGAGTTTCGGCACTATTTTCACGCTCTTTTTTTGATTCCTGACTCAGTTCTTTGTAATATTCGTATAAATACTTCCTTGCCAGTATATCTTTCAATAATCCTCTGACAGTCCATTCAGAATAACGGCCTGCTGATATTTCCAGAGACTCGTCAATCTTTAAGAAATTTTCTTTTATATCATTAATTCTAGCAGCTCTCTCCTCATCAACTTTTTTTATTTTGCTAGTAATCCTAAGGAATTCAGCCCTCTGCTTATTAATTTTCTTTCTAATTGACCTGCAGTTTCTTTTTACTTCGTAAATACGCATGTTACGTAAATTATTCATGTGAGCAATGCTCACAATAACTGCCACAGGTATTAACGCCCCAACAGTAACAAGACTAGCGTGCACTACTATTTTCAAGGCAGACCATGCAGAACTTGCCACAAACTCTAATACTAAATTAATGTGTTGTGAGAATATTTCCATTCATTAATTAAATACTTATATCTACTATTTGTAAACCAGTCACACTCTCTCAGAAAAATCTTTATAAAAATTTGACAATCTACTCACTAGCGGAGTAAATAGGGTCAGCCACTATTTTGGAGATACTCCGGCGGCAGGAGTTTCGGTTGTTACATGGCCGGTATGCTTTTGGACAGATTGGTTCGCTTTGTTCCCAATCTGACTCAAAAGCTTTTCGAATCCTGACGAAAGTGACATTAAGTCACTTTCTCTGCTCGGAGCCAGAAAGACAAAATCCACCTAAAGGTGGATTTATGTCGCTGGCTCCGGCGGCAGGATTCGAACCTGCGGCCAATTGATTAACAGTCAACTGCTCTACCGCTGAGCTACACCGGAATGAGACGGGTAATAAAAGTTTACTTTTATTAGTCCTTCGAATGATCGGTGAAAGATTTTTCTTACACCGGAACATTTACTTACACAATGTAAGTTCCATTATTCTACAGATTTTTACGCAAGTTACAATACCAAGGATTGTGGCCGTTTGTATTAATTATCGCGGTCTTCGAAATCTTCGTGCTTTTTATCTTGGTAGCGCTTCATAGCGAACCAACCGATGGTGAAGAAAAATATTATCCAGATAAAAAGGGTTATAGACACAGACTTATCTTAGCTTAACCGCCGTACCGTAGGCAACAATCTCGGCGGCTCCTTGGGCAATCATGGCGGTCTCAATACGCAGCGCAATCACCGCATCGGCCCCGTGAGATTCGGCGTCTTGCACCATTCGTACTAATGCTTGCTCACGCGCATCTGCTTGCAGTTTGGTGTATTCACTAATCTCTCCACCGACGATATTCTTGAACATTGCGGTAATATCGCGGCCCACGTTTCGTGCGCGCACGGTACTGCCTCGGGCAATACCGATAATCTCAACCACCTCTTTGTTCGGAACGTGTTCGGTGGTACTGAGTATCATTTTTTCCATATACAGTCATATTACCTGATTTTTGCTACAATGTCCGCATGCCTGAGCTCCCAGAAGTTGAAACAGTACGCATGCAGCTGCAACAGAAGATTGCTGGTAAAACTATCGATAGTGTCGAGGTTTTTCATGCCAAGAGCGCCAACCATGACGAGCAGATTGATGATATTTTGCGTGGCAAAACGTTTTCGACTATCGACAGAATTGGCAAGTTGATGATCTTTTGCTTTGCTGACGAGCCTGACTTGTTTTTGCTGTCCCACCTGCGTATGACAGGTCAGTTTTTCTATATTGACCAAGATGGAGATATCGTTGGCGGTGGTCACAGCTTGTCCAAATCAGACAGCCTCGATTTTCCACACAAGCATAGTCGAGTCGCTTTTCACCTGACCGACCACACTTCCCTGTACTTCAATGACATGCGCATATTTGGCTATATCAAACGTGCCAATGCAAAAGAGGTAGCTGCTGCTAAAGCGCGTTTTGGTCCTGAGCTAATAGCCAAGGACTTTGACTACCGCCAGTTTTGGGCTGGTTTGAAAAAGCGCACAGCACCAATCAAAGCAGCCTTACTGGACCAAAGTTTCGTAGCTGGCCTGGGCAACATCTACGTTGACGAGGCTCTGTGGCGAGCCAAAATACGACCTACTCGTCGAGCTGACAAAGTAACCAAGAAAGAAGCGGAAGCTTTAGCCACCGCTTCGGGTGACGTCATGAGAGAGTCGATTGCGGTAGGAGGTACCACCTTTCAGCATTTTCAGGACACTGATGGTGCCAAAGGTAACTTTACTCAATATCTCAAAGTCTTTGGCCAGCAAGGAACGGCGTGCGAAAGATGTGGCGAAACTATCAAAAAAATGCAGTGTGCTGGACGCGGCACGCACTACTGTCCGGGATGTCAAAAGTAAACTGAATATGAAACTTACTCTACCAGCAACCTGGCAAAAATATCTGTCTGAAGAAATAAAAAAACCCTATTTTCGAGACTTGCAACGTGCGCTTAGACTGGCATATAAAAACCGTACAGTGTACCCAGCAACAGAAAATATATTTAATGCTTTTGAACTGACTGCCCTAGAAGAAGTAAAAGTTGTGATTCTCGGACAAGATCCGTATCACAGCAAGGGTCAGGCGCACGGACTCTCCTTTTCCGTACAAAGCGACGTGAAGATTCCGCCGTCACTGAGAAATATCTATACCGAACTATCAGCCGATACTGGCAAGTCTATTTCTTCCAGTGGCAATCTTGAGCATTGGGCAAAGCAAGGAGTGTTTTTACTCAACAGCACTCTCACCGTCGAAGACGGACAGGCAGGCTTTCATCGCGGCTGGGGCTGGGAGGATTTTACAAACGAGGTGATACGAGTAATTTCTCGTGAACAACCACACGTGGTGTTTTTGCTCTGGGGAAAGTTTGCACAGGACAAGGCCAGTCTGATAGATAGCACAAAACATCTCATACTCACCGCTCCGCACCCGTCTCCTCTTTCTGCCTACCGCGGATTCTTTGGCTGTAGCCATTTTTCTCAAGCAAACTCATACTTATCAGAGAAGCGCATGGGAATAATTCAATGGTAAGCAAAGAGTACGCTTCCCGAAAAGTGTGCGTACGAAAACCTGACTCTTCAACATCGAGGATCTCAAGATTCTCGGTAAGTTTTGCGGCCCACCGACGTCATCTCACTTAGGACACAACTCCAACCAGGTATTTAATGGTAGTCTAAATACTAGAAGCAGAGAACTGTTTATAAAATAACATCACATATCATGAATAGAATTATCATCGGCGTATTAGCTTTTCTGGCTATCGCTATTGGGTGGTTTATCCTCAACCCAGAAGACACCTTTGACTATGTAGTACACATCGACCAAGAAGTGGAGCAACTAGAAAACGAGCTGGCAGAACTTGATACTCAGGTCGCAGCTGGCACCCTTACCCCCGCTCAGGCTACCGCAGCAAAGGTACAAATTATTGCTCGACTAGACGCAATTAACAACTCAGCTGTTGAATCAGAAAAAATTCAGCTAACTCCGGAACAACGAACGCAGCTGGCAAACGGTCTATTGCGACTCAAAGATGCTTTGGTGAAATACCAAGCAACACTCAATGTGGTGGAAGACACGGCCGTTGAAGCTGAAGTCAAAGCACAACTCAACCCAGGACACCGTGGAGGAGGTCGCCATCTCAATCTTGTGGTCGCTGATACTATTGATGCTGTCGAGGAGACTGTACAGGACTCAATACAAGACTACGAAGCAGACGCTGAGCTTGATGCTCAAGTAGATGAAGTAGTTGCAGAAATTGAGGCTCAAGAGACAATTAACGCGGAGGCAGAAGAAGCAGCTGAGGAAGGCACTTCTACTACGAGCGAAGACACTGCAGTAGAAAACACTTCGACCACTAGCGAAGAAACGATGGGAGAAGAAGACGCGTCAATATCTGACGTGGAAGCCTCTTACGAAGCAGAAGTTGAAGTGAGCTCATAGTCGGACGTTTGAATTACAACCTGAAAACCGCTTGGATTATCCAAGCGGTTTTTGTGTTGGTATCAATCTACTGACCTTGTTCTTTGGCTACAATCATCGCTTTGACTCGCATCGTAGAGACGACGGAGTCTCGGTTACGTTCATCAAGCTGCATGGTGATAAATTTGATTGTGTCTTGCAGATTTGGAATACGAACGTTTTCCAGTGCCGACACGCGACGACGGGTTTTCTCAATCTCTTCGGCTAGATTCTCGGCCGTTTTTTCGAGTTCTGCCAGACGTAGAATGTCGACAAACACCTCGTCAAATTTCACCATAGCGTTGTCGAGATCTCCGGTGGTTTCGAGCAGACCATAGGAAAACGCTGACCCGGTCTTTTCGACGGTGAACTCCGGAATCTTTACCGACATGACGCTTTTAACCGTTACACCCAAATCAATTTTGGCGTTGGGTGCCATAAAAGCGGTGTCTAGTGATGTCGCTGCAGTCATACTACTGGCTCGCGTATAGGAATCAAATGCTGAGCCCAAGCGTGCTTCGACTGACTCACGCAACGACTTGGCTTCAAAAATAACCGCCATGAATTTTTTTACCAAACCATCACGCTTATCTTTCAGTAGTTTATGTCCCTTTTCGGCAGTCTTGAGTTCTTTTTTTAGAGTCAAGAGTGCGATTCGGGTTGGACTTACTTTCTGTATCGCCATAAGAAATTATTTTTTAGTTTCTGGAGCACCTTTTTCTACTTCAGCTTCAGTCACAATATCAGCCTCTTCGTCTGCTTTGACAGCTTCTTCACCCATCCATTTATCTATCTCAGCTGGTTTCACTCGCTTGAGTGAATTTCGAGGTAAGAGTTTCAGCAGCTTCCAGCCCATATCGAGTGACTCTTCTACTGAGCGGTTTTCGTATTCTCCTTGTCCTACGAATTCTTTTTCAAAGGCATCTGCAAATTGCAGGTGAGCGCGGTCAGAGTCATCGAGTGACGCTTCACCCAGAACCACTGCCAGCTCACGAACTTCTCGACCGGTCGCGTACGAAGCAAAGAGTTGGTCTTTGAGGTTTTTGTGATCTTCTCGGGTTTTTCCTTCCCCTACTCCAGCTGACCAGAGTCGAGACAGTGAACCTTGTACGTCTACTGGGGGGAACACTCCTTTACGGTAGAGTTCGCGAGAAACTACAAACTGACCCTCAGTGATGTATCCGGTGAGGTCTGGTACTGGGTGAGTTTTATCGTCATCTGGCATCGTAAGAATTGGGATTTGCGTGATGGTACCAGTCTTACCTTTGATACTTCCCGCTCGTTCGTAGAGGGTTGAGAGGTCAGTGTAGAGATATCCTGGGTAGCCTCGTCGTCCTGGCACCTCTTTCCGAGCAGCTGACACTTCTCGCAAGGCTTCACAGTAGTTTGTTAGGTCAGTGAGGATTACTAGCACGTGCTTGCCTTTTTCAAAGGCGAGGTATTCAGCAGTAGTCAGGGCCATACGTGGAGTAGAAATACGTTCTACCACCGGGTCGGCGGCGGTGTTGATGAACAGTACTGAACGTTCAAGTGCTCCCGCTTCTTCAAATTCTCGACGGAAGTATTCGGCTTCTTCAAAAGAAACTCCCAAAGTTGCAAACACAATCGCAAACTCTCCTCCGTCTTTTACTGAGGCTTGTCGAGCGATTTGCGCTGCGAGTCGTGCGTGTGGAAGACCCGCTCCCGAGAAAATCGGTAGCTTCTGTCCGCGTACGAGCGTGTTCATCACGTCGATAGAACCAATACCGGTTTGAATAAAGTCGTTGGGAAATTGTCGTGAGTATGGGTTGATTGGTTCACCAGCGATGTCTCGCCGTTGTTCTGGCACCAACTCTGGTCCCCCGTCAGCGACTTCTCCCGCTCCGTTGAACACTCGTCCGAGCATGTCTTCACTCACTCCGAGTTTAAGAGTTTCACCTTTGAAACGTACACGCGTATTCTCTGCGGTCATTCCGGCGGTCGGCGCAAACATCTGTACCACGGCTCGGCCTTTAGCCGTATCCAGCACCTTCCCGAATCGCGGACTCTTTTCTCCCGGCACGTTTACCTCTACCAATTCTTCGTATTTTACTCCTTCGACTCCTTCCACTACCAAGAGTGGTCCAGCGATGTCAGAGATTGATGTATATTCTTTTTCACTCATACGCAATTTATTTCACCAAGGCGTTAATTTCCTCGCGGACGCGAGCCTGATAAGCTTCGTACTCTGCTTCTGTTGCTGTTCGATTGTTTTTCAATTCTTGATAGGCGGCAATGACTGGCATGGCAGCAAAGGTTGAGAATTCAAAGTCTGGAGTCGTCACGATGTCTTTTCCAGCTTCGTAGAAAACGATGATTGACTTCAAAAGTCCGTGCTGGTTTTTAAGTGGTGTGTAGGCATCTTCAGGATCAAAGGCATCTTGGAACAAGAAATCTTCACGAATCATGCGGGCCACTTCAAGAATCAGACGATCGCTTGCAGAAAGCGATTCCATACCCACCAACCGTACGATTTCAAGCAGCTTTGATTCTTGTTCAAGCAGCGTCAGAGCGGTTGCTCGGTTGAGAGCAAAGTCTGGAGCAATTTCGTTCTTCCAGAAATCTGCAAAGTTTTCAACGTACAGGGAGTACGAAGTCAGCCAATTGATTGACGGGAAGTGCTTCTTGTACGCCAGACCTGAGTCGAGCGACCAGAACGTTTTTGTTACTCGTAACGTCGCCTGCGAAACCGGCTCTGAAAGGTCTCCTCCCGGAGGAGACACCGCACCGATAACGGTCAATGAACCGGTTCGACCCTCACTTCCGAGAGCTTTCACGATACCTGCTCGTTCATAGAACTCTGCTGTTCGAGATGAAAGATACGCTGGGTAACCTTCTTCACCCGGCATTTCTTCCAGACGTCCGGAGATTTCACGCATCGCCTCGGCCCATCGTGAGGTCGAGTCAGCCATCAACGCTACGTTGTATCCCATATCACGATAGTACTCAGCGATAGTAATACCAGTGTACACAGACGCTTCACGGGCGGCTACTGGCATGTTCGAGGTGTTTGCGATGAGGATGGTTCGCTTCATCAGCGTCTCGCCGGTGTTTGGGTCAATCAAGTGTGGAAACTCTGAAAGTACTTCTGTCATTTCGTTTCCTCGTTCACCACACCCGATGTAGACGATGATTTCCGCATCACAATACTTAGCGATACCTTGCTGAGTCACGGTCTTTCCCGCTCCAAATGGTCCCGGAATGGAACCAGCTCCGCCTTTAGCAATTGGGAAAAAAGTGTCGATAGAACGGCCGCCGGTGCGCAATGGTTCAGTCGGGAAAATTTTAGCGTTTTTTGGTCGAGCTACTCGAATCGGCCAGTACTGCAACATCGCGATTGACTCTGTTTTTTCTGAAGTTTTGAGCGTAGCGATTTCGTCAGTCACTTTGTAGTCACCACTTTTCACCTCCGCCAACACACCTGACATTCCAGGAGGCACCATGACTTTATGTATGATTAAAGAAGTTTCTTGCACTTCACCCAACACATCTCCTGCCTCAACTGTGTCACCAGCTTTTTTCGTTGCGGTAAACTTCCAAACCTTTTCCATGTCAATTGGATCAGCCTCAATTCCCCGCTTGATGTACTGATTACCAGCCACCTCTTCGATGGTTTTAAGTGGTCGTTGAATACCATCATAGATAGATTCCAAAAGACCTGGAGCCAGTGCTACGGACATAGTACGTCCCGTTCGGTATACCGGATCACCCGGAGCAATGCCCGCTGTCTCTTCGTAGACCTGAATCGCTGCTTCGTCGCCGTGCAGTTCGATGATTTCACCCATCAATTTTTCTTCAGACACGCGCACCACTTCGTATAGCTTTGCTTCTGCCATACCAGTAGCCCGCACGAGCGGTCCGGTCACGCGTTTGATAACGCCAGTTTTTTCTTGGGTTGTTGATTGTGTTTGGGTCATGATAAATGTGTTGGTGAGTTCAGTAATAAATGTTGATTAAATAATGGCTGAGCCAACGGCCTGTTCCGCGAGCGAGCGCAATCTCTTGATAGCGATTCCTTTACTTCCTTCTGGTCCTGGGAGCGGGATAACTGCCGGGAGTGGTCCACTGACGACCTTGGCGTACTCGGCCGGATCAACGTCTGTAAGCAAATCTTCGATGACGCACACCACGGCGTATTTTGTGGCGGACTCCGACTCGAGCATGGCTTTTTTCAGCTCGCGCAACTGTTCCATGGCAGCCTCTCCAGTCTGCGCATCGAAGGCCTCTACTCCCAGTGCGCGAAAACCGGAGACAGTATCGCTGGGGCCAATAATGGCAATCTTGTACTCGTTATTACTCGTTGACATAAGCCATGCGTAGGTTAGCGCGAATATCTTCATCTTTTCCTCCACTGTTTTTTCCGACCACAATTGTTCGAACGTTGGCGGCTGATTGTCGGCACTGCAGATAATACAACACTAGCGAGGCGGAAGAGAACATGTCGAAACTGGACTGTTTGGCGAGCATCAGCAGATACTCGTCAGCTCGCGCATCAACTCGTGTGGTATTAGCAGTTTCTTGATAATACTCAATTGCGGTCCGCCAGAAATCGGGTCCGCCGAGTTTGTGCAACGCAGCAAACACTTGTTCTTTTGAATCGATTTCTGATTGGGCGAAGGTACCGCCAGTAATAAACACTGGAGTAAAATTCACCTGCGGGTACGTGACAGCGCGCAGTCGACTTTTGAGATTGTACATATCAATCAAAGCACGAACGTGCTTTTTTAGGAACGGATCACTCTCTGCGTCTGCAATTCTTTTTACCGCAAAGAAAAAAGCTTGGTCGAGTACTCCGTCTACCTTGTCCAATTCTCCTGCAGTCGCCAGACGTACCGCAGTATCAAACGCCTCCTGCCACTCTGCGCGCAACCGGTTGAGTTCGCCTTTTTGGGCGTACTCATACAATACTGCTGGGTCATAGGTACCTCGGTTGGAAGTAAACGCGCTACATTCCTCAAAGCTTAGTCCTTTGGTTTGCGCTTTGACAAATACGCGCAGATTATGAATGTCGTACTGCACCCATAACACCCAAAACATATTTCCTTTCGGCGCAATCCGCTGTATGAGTTGCTTGGCCTCTATCAGCGTTTGTTCGATAGCTGAAGTAATAGTGTCTTCTGTCGCCTTTAAGATATAAGGAGCCAAGTACGTTTCCTTCAGTGCTGACTGTAGCTCTACCCCAGGTGATGCTACCATCAATCGTTCGATATCAGTTTTAGACAGCAGAAAACTAGCAAGGGTGTTCAATCGACTGGCACTGTAGATGTACGAGGTTTGCATATACGCCTATGTAGCTAACTCGTTAACAATTGTCATTTCTAACTCGGTTCGTTTCTCAGAAAAAATACGGTCAAAAGAGACATCATATACTCCGTCTTCACTGAAAATAATCAGTCCGGCAGTGACGGTTGAGACAGCTGAAATCGGTGCGGTAATGCTCAATTCGTTGAGTATCTTTGTGGTTTCTGCTTGTCGAGATTCTGGTGCTTGTACAGAAATGATGGTGATATCGGACGGTACCATGGCTTTTGCTTGAGCTGTAAAGTACGTCACGTACTCGTCTGATGACTGCTGCACGATATCTGCAAAAACATTCGAAAATAACGCATCAATATGCTTTCGCTTGGCGGTTTGCAGAGCAATATTTCCCGCTTGTCTGGCCTGTGAATTCGCGACGAGTTCGAGGTGCTGCTGCTTTTTTTGCAGCGCTGTCTGTGCCTCTGCTTGTAGGTCGGCGATTTTCTTATCAGTCTCACGTTGAATTACAGCGACCTGAGCATCAGCTTCTGCCTTCACCTGCGCTACTTGGGCGTCGGTATCGGTAGTGATTTTTTGTACGAGCGTGTTTTCTGACATGAGATAAAATTACCCAGCGATAGAAATTAGCAAGATGAACGTGATAAGCACTCCGAAGATAGCCCAGGTTTCTACCATCACGGAGAGCACGATTGCTCGACCCATGTTTGATTCATCTTTGGCAATCATTGAGATACCCGACGCTGCTACGATTCCCTGGAACATACCAGAGAAATATCCCGCTACTCCAATAGGAATTCCGGCCATAAGATACTGCAGACCAAGTGCGGTGCTGATAGCAACAGAACCGTCACCACCAAGGATGCCCGAGAAGTTCAAGATTAAGAACGCTCCTACGAGACCGTAAATTCCCTGTGACCCAGGAAGCGCCTGCATCAAAAGCATCTTTCCAAATAATTGTGGTTTTTCACCCAGGACGCCAGCAGCTGCTTGTCCGGCGTGTCCCATTCCGATTGCTGACCCACTGAATCCCAGAGCAGCTGAAATGGCTGCACCTGCAAATACGAGTCCGGTTCCGATTAATGATTCCATAAATGTATATTTCTGTTCTAAATAATAATAACGATAGTTCTTAACCTTTAATCACGGTCATTCGTCAGTGACCGTAATGTATCGCTCGGTGCGGTGGAGAGGCTTAAATTCTTTGCCGGTACCGGCGATAAATTTACCAAAGAACTCCACGAACTGCAATCGAGCACTATGAATAAAGGCCCCCAAAGTGTTCACCGCTAGGGTAAACAAGTGCCCCACGACGAGCACCACCACCGCCAGCACTGGACCAAGATAGGGCACCGAGCCACTGACCAATTCGGCAATCAAGTTCACCGCAAACGCCAAAGCGGTGGTTGCAAGCCCCAGCGCCAAGAGTCGTGAGTAAGACAAAATATCGGAAAAATACCCAATACTGTCATACAAACTCAAGGCTGCACTCTGGGCTTTTTGCAGCAACGTCTCCCCTTTGCGGCCACTAGCGATCACGATAACCACCACACCAACGTACATAAGGTTAATGAGTTGAGCCGGGAGCAGCACTTCTAGATAGCCAGTAACGGTAGCCAAGTACGCAATCGCTAAGAAAAACATTGCCAGCCATGGCCCTTGATCCAGCACCCCATTCATCAATTGTCCGTTGCGCGCATCACTGTAGATTTTTAGGACCATACCTACCATCACTTGGAATACGCCCAAACCAAGCGCAAGGTAGAACACTGGCAGCGGGTTTCCGATTGGATCAAACACCTGGATTGCGCGTAGGGCTGCTGGCAGCGACTCTGGATCAATTCCCAAGTATCCTCCAAACAACAGTCCAACCAGCGCTGAACTCAACCCCATAAACAAAAGAAGCTTTGCAAACGTACGCACCACGGGTGCAACCTTAAAGAGAGTGAGGATGATAGCAGACACGGCCATCAGGAAAACTCCGTACCCAACATCAGTGAGCGATAAGCCGAAAAAGAGGAAGAAGAATCCGGCGAGGAAGACTGTCGGGTCAAGGTCTTTATACCCCGGCATACCATAGAGTCGAGTAACAACCTCAAAAGGCTGGATGAAAGTACTATTTTTGATATCTACTGGCGGCTGTTCATCTGCACCCAACGCCACAACGGAAATGACAGCAGCGACATTTTTCTGCTGTAATGCAGTCTCAACATCTGCTCGCTTGTCTGCATTGAGCCATCCATCAAACACTACTGTCTGCTGTGTAGCCACAGCCGAATCAACTGCTGCGTAGCGATCGCGTTCCCACACCAGCACTTCACTCGCAACGTGTAATGTTTTTAAATGAGTGATCGCAAAGTGCTCTGCCTGATCGTGCATCAAAGCCACATCACCTTTCGCTTTTGCCAACATTTCAGACACCTTCACAAACTCAACTTCAGGAGTTTCGGTACCTTCGGGAGTCACGTGCACCACACCATCAACTGACTCTACCCACTTGGTGAGTTGGTGCAGGTTGGTTTCTTTGGAGACAGTTACAGCCAACTGCGATGCTGACACCTTGGTGATGGAAAACAGGACGTTTGCTTCGGTAAGTACTTCACGAAGCTTTTCTTCTAGGTTTGTTTTTGGTACATCAGTACTGACGAGCTTAGTGGTAGTTGTCGTCGTCTGTAAGTGCTCCAACTTCATTGGGAGATTACTCCACATTTCTAATAATTCATGCTGTTCTTCCAGCACTCTTACTCGGTCTGTTTTTTCTGCTAATTCGACTTGGATTTTTTCCAAATCTTCAACCACGGCAGTAACTACGTCTGTATCTTGGATTTTTTTGAGAATATCACTTTCTGAAAAACGAGATTGAGTGCCTTTGCGTAATTTAGTCCACAGTCCAATCTGTGGTGTGTACAGTTCAAGAAAAGCGACGGCGTGTTGCACGCGAGGAAATAACTGTGCGTGAGGAAATTCCATCGTTGGAAGAACTGTCTGTTCAGCCGTTGTTTCAGAAAATTCCATCGCCCCACCGCGCTGAACAATCGTCAGAAAACCATCGACATCGGATTGATGAACGACCACTCGTACTTTTTGCATGGGAACAACTGACATATAAAATACTACGCGAGAGCTGCTTTAATCTTTTGTTCGATGTCAGTAGACTTTTGCGCAAATTTGCTTTCTACTGCCTGTACTTTCACCTGTGCATCTTGGGTAATATTTTCCACCGTGACGGCAACCCGCTTTGTATGATTGGTCAGCTCTGTCTTTTCAACCTCCGCCAATCGTTTTTGTTCTGACGCGAGAGCCTCTCCTTGTTCTTTTTTTGCAGTTAAAACTCCTGCCGTGGCAGCTTCTTTTGCTTCAACTAGTTTTTGTTCTGACGCTTTTTCTGCAGTCAGCACTTCATCGAGTACAGTCATAGAACCGAGAATATAAATAAGTGAGAGCGGATTACGCTAAATTCGTGTAAAAGAATGAATATGAGAGTATTGTCCGCCTGCACAGGAGCACTATTTCTAAGTGCAGACACCATATGCGAGTGCATACTACACCTTTAAAATGGAGCGTCAAGGAAAGAACCCTTGATAACTCAGAGAACTGAGTGATAATCACTACCATACCAACAACTGTGGTATATACTGTATATTAATCTATGAAATACGTACTTTTAGCGCTCGGAGGATTGATTCTCTTGATGATACTCAACTCGTTTTTAGGTGGTAATCCGTTGGGATAAAACCCATTCCTTTGCTGCTGCCTGGATACGTGTAATGATACCGTCATATGCAGAAATACATCATGCTTGATAAGGCAGTCGGAGAAACTCCTCTGTCGTGCGCGGAAGCGTACCGAGCTGAACATCCAGAACTCAACGGTATACCGATGGCCTACGCTGGGCGCCTTGACCCAATGGCCTCAGGAAAACTCCTGGTGCTCTTGGATGAAGAGTGTAAAAACCAAACTGCCTATCACGGACTGGATAAAGCGTACCGGTTTTCTGTTCTCTTTGGTATTGGTTCTGATAGCCATGATGTGTTGGGACGATTACAAACAGATATAGCGGTGAAGCAGGTGTCAGAAAAAACGTTGTCTGCAGATATAACTACGGCTGCGACGGCACTGACAGGAAACATCGAACTCCCCTACCCACACTTTTCCGCTAAAACCGTCCAAGGCAAACCGTTGCACATGTGGACGCTCGAAGGTCGCTTGGACGAAATAACCATCCCCACCAAAGAATCAACGGTGTACTCCTTACAGCTCGATTCTATCGAGACCAAGTCACGAACAGCTGTCTGTTCTGAAGCTCGAACCAAAATCGACTCGATTCCTGAGGTGACAGAAACGCGCAAAGCACTGGGGAATGATTTTAGAAGAGTGGATATTCGCCAAGATTGGGAAAATGTTTTACACAACCAGGCACTCCCCGACTCATATCACATCGCGCATTTTACCTGCCTGGCTTCGAGCGGCACGTATATGCGGACCCTGGCTCATCTTATCGGACAAAAAATCAATGCTGCTTCGTTGGCCTGGAGTATTCATCGCACTAAAATTGGGACGTATGATGCTGCCTCTGCAGTGTGGCGTGCGGAGTTTTAGTTGAGTATTTTATTCGGGATAGGGTGGTTGCAGAATCGTGGGGATTGGGGTGCCTGATGTAGGGAATGCTCATAGGCCTTTTGGGCTTATGTTCATTCACTCAACTCCGCTACTTTATCTAAGTATGCTTGCACGGACAGGACGAATTCTGAGTGGCTCCATACTAGTGGGGCGGTAGACAATTGAGCTCGAGTGTCTGGGTGCATTTGTTCGGAAAGCACTCCGCTGTTGGTGGCGTGCGAGCAGGTCCATTCTAAAAGCTCGAGCGGGTATTTTAAATCTTCTAGAGACTTTGCAGCCTGCATGTAGTAGCGAGCTACCCACAAGGTACAAATCACCCACGGGTTTGGCGAAGCCGCATCTTGCATCCGGTAATACGCATCACCTTCATACCGCACAAACCCTTTACTATTACCGTGCACTTGCAGCTTTCCTTCCACGGCTTTTACCATGCTGGTAATTTTCTTGTCATCGTAGTCAAATACTCTAAAGAGGAGCAGGCCGTGCAGACTACTGGTGTCTACCACCCGATCAAACTCGAGTGTCCCGTCGGTTTTATGCAAAACGTGCTTTAGGAACGCGCCAGTTTTTTCGTCAAACAAGATATTACCGATAGCTGTCTGGACTCTCTGAGCAATCACTTGATAGGTACGAGCGGATTCCGTTTTGCCAAGTACATTGGCAAATTGTGCTGCAGCCATCAAACCGCCGTACACCGAGGCCGCCGTGTAGGTAGAGGTGCCGTATTTTTCTTCCCACAAATCAAAAGAAGCTTGCGGTAAGCCCGTGGTCGGCTCGATGTATTCACACATAAACTCTGCCGCTGGTTCAATAAATCTGTTGTACATTGATTCGATAAACTCGATATCACGATAGCGTTCATAATGCTCCCACAGCACAAAAATAATACTGGCAGTTTCATCCTCTTGGATGGGTAGTCTGGGCTCGCCGTTGATAATCCATGGGTGCCATGAACTTCCCAACACACCATCACTACGATATTTGTGCATCAAATATCCGTTTGGTTCTAAACAATCAGCGATAAATTCGTAAAACTTGCGAGCGACGTCACCATACCCGGCTTTATCAAACGTATTGGCAATAATCGCTCCATCTCGCGGCCACACGTAGCTGTAGGTATCACGACCATGATGAAGCATGTCTGTGTCGCTTGAAGCGATAATCCCTCCTCGGTTGTCGGTATGAACGCGCATAATCATCAACGAACGACGATAGAGCGTCTGGAGTTCTTGCGGCAAGACAGAGAGATCGGTCATTTCTTTATCAAGCCACGCTTTCCAATAGGCGTCGGTAGAATGAATCAATCGTTCTGGGGTTTCTTCCAACACGTGTTCATCGAGCATGTGTACTTCCGCGATAGACTTCCCTGCTACCAGCCAGTAGTACGCATCTAAGGACTCATGGGCAGCAATGGTCAGAGTCAGTCCGACCACTGAATCCACGGAACCGTGCTCAATCGGATTATTTTGTAGCATGCCGTCTTCTGCATCGAGGTACGTTCCTTGCTTTCCTTCAATACCAAACAGACCGATGTTGTATTCTTGAAACATCTGACCGCCCGCCATGGCATTGATTAAAAAGGTTGCTTCGCCTTTGTAGTGCACGACGGCTTTTACTCGTGGATCGTAAAATCCAGTATCTCCTCGACGTGATTCATAAATGTGAAATTGCTGCGCCAAAAACAACTTAATCGTACGCTTTTCCGCTCGATGATTGTGAACAGTGAAATGTCGTAAAAAAATATCTTTTTCGTTGTGCACTGCATCTCGGCTTGAAAGCGATATTCCCAGCTTCATATTTTCGGCAAACAGAGAACCGATTGAAGTGTCTTCTTCTGCGCCGATGGTTATCTTCCAGTCAGGACTATCGAGCCATGACATTTTCCCTTCGGCAAAGACACCGATGCGGTGCACATGGCTGCCACTGGCTCCGCTGACGTGATTGGCTTCCCCCACAAATGGAAAATATAAATCCCGCACCTGCCCTCGACTATCGAGACCAACCAACATGTTTCCGTTTCCTACTGTGACGGACCGTGCCATACCTTAGACTGAGTATACTTTTAGTCGTCGCGTGACTACTGACTTGGCCTTCACCAGACTTTGGGCTCGCTTGAGCTCTAGCGCGCATTGTGAGTCACATAACACCGCATCTACCCAGCTCGCAAAGTCATTGTGTTCTTTGGTTACGTGGTAAGAGTAGACTTCCTTCTCCATCTCATCGAGGGCGTCTCGCAAAGCGACCAAGCTGTTTAGAACTGCGCCATTGGTTACCCAAAATGACTTATCGTTTGGAGCCAACACGAGTGGTTTCTTTGTGTTTGTTTTCGCAGTGGTTTTTTTAGCACTTTTTTTTGCTGGGGCTTTTTTAGCTGCTTTCTTGGTAGCTTGCTTAGTGATTTTTTTGGCTGGTGCTTTCTTAACAGCTTTTTTAGCTGTCGCTTTTTTTGTCACCTTCTTAGCGGGAGCTTTCTTCGCTACGCTTTTTTTAGCGACTTTTTTTGTTGCTGCTTTTTTTGATGTTGGCATGTTTTTAAGAACTTGTCCTCTGCTGTCGAGGGCTTTTAAAGAACGGGATTTTGTTGATGAGTTTCCCCCACCAACCTTCTCTTGGGTTTTTTTGCTCGGGCTCGGGCTCAGGTGTTTTAGGAACTTCATGAGTTTCTTTTTCATCAGGCGTGTGTGTTACGTCCGGATAATCTTTCTGAGTTTCTTCTTCGGCCAGCTCAGATTTTTGTTTTTCAAGCTCTTGTTGTTCACGCTGCGCTACCGCATAGCTTACTCTTAATTGTAAGTCACTCAGAGCGTTCATGAAAGCGATATATGCATCATATGGGGATTGGTACGGAGAGAAATATGCATGCACATCTCCATCTTCAGACCACTTGGTACACATGTAGTAAAAGTGGTCAGACGTTTGGAGCTTACGCCAATTTTCGATAATATCCCGCTTGCGGGTTTTCATCACTGCCTCCTCCATGTTGTACGTAGCGGCAATCGCGTCACGTTGGATATCATTTCCAATCCACGCCGTGAGGTCTCGGTCAGTGTCGGCCCAGGTCAGAATATCTGGTACGTCGTACACGCCAGCCGCGTCATACGATTGCACTGTCTCGGTCGCAGTTTTAAAACTGGTATCAGGATGTCGCATGACCATTTCTGGGAGCACTTTGAGGAATTCAAAAATTCCTGTGTCTTCCCATTGGTGTTCACCAAAACTCTCGTAGTCCATGAATAGATTCACTGTCTGCCCGTCTCCGTGATGGGCATGAATCCAATCTGCGTACGTGTCAGCACTCAACGGATAATTAGCCCACTCTTTGTTTCCAAAGCGAAACGCAATATCGTCTGACAACTTGTAGTTTTTCAGAAGTACCTTGATTTTGTCACAGCCTGGTGGACTGTATAAATAGTTAGGGCTTCTCCAGCCCATATACTTTTCCCACCCTTCGGACATGATGCCGAGGTAGCCATTGTCTTCACACCATTTTGCCAAGTCGTTTCGGTATGAGAGCTCAGTGTTTCGAAATACTCGCGGCTTGACCCCAAACAGTTGCTTGATGCGCCGCTCGTGTTTTTGTACTTGACGCTTAAACTCTGGTACTGAGTAAAAAAATGCTAAAGAGTGGTGGTACGTATCTGCCAAAATCTCAACTCGTCCGGTGGCAACTAATTCTTGGAAAGACTCCAGCACATCCGGCGCATACGCTTCAAACTGGTCGAGTACTGTTCCCGAAAAAGATAAATTAAAACGAAATTCTGGATGCTTATCTAGGAGTTCTTTGAGGATTTTGTTGGTCGGTCGGTAGGATTTGTTTGCCACCTTCTCAATAATACGTCGATTATTTAAATCGGTTTCGCTGTTGTCATTGAAATATTCAGTGTCGTTCCCAATATCGAACACGCGGTACTTTTTAACGCGATACGGTTGATGAACGTGAAAATAAGGACAGACAGTAAGCATAACTAGGTTGTAACGTATTGTACCAAACTTCTGTACAGAAGCTGCATTTTTTGTGCAGCTACTCTCCAAGACATCTTGCTCATTTGCTCTCTTCCTTCGGTCACCATTTGTTGTCGCACTACCGGGTAGCGTAAGCTCGCGAGAATTTGATTTGCCATCTCATCCACATCCCAAAAATCAACCTTTAGCGCATGAGTGAGGGCTTCCGCTACCCCTGATTGTTTAGTTACTACAGAGGCGGTTCCGTGTTGGAGAGCTTCAAGCGGCACGAGACCAAACGGTTCAGACACCGATGGCATTACCATTAAGTCAGCTGACTGATACATTCGGTCGCGCTCTTCGTCCCACAGTGCGCCAGCAAACTTTACGTTGTTTGATAATCCTGCTTTTCCTACTTGTTCGATAATCTGCGTCAACATGTCCCCTGAGCCAGAGATAATAAACACTACGTCTTGGTCGACATCAACCACCCGGCGCGCTGCACGAATAAAGTGGTCCACTCCTTTTTGAATACTAATTCGTCCATGGTACAAAACGATTTTTTTTCCTTGTCGCTTGAGCTCTGTCAGAGTTGGTGGTAATTGTGGCGGCACGTACATGTTACAGCCATTATGCACAACCTCTACTTTTTCGGCTGGAGAATGGTGTTGGTTCACTACAATATTTTTTGTAAACTGACTCACAGCCACTACTTTGTCCGCCATGTCAAAACACTCTTTTTCGATTTTATAAATTGCTGGGTCTACATTATTACTCGCGGCTTGGTCGAAGGAGGTGGCATGTACATGGAGAATAAGTGGTTTACCGCTGGCTTTTTTGGCGGCTACGCCCGCTAAGTACGAGGTCCAGTCGTGGGCGTGAATCACATCAAACTCTTCAGTCTGAGCAATCAGGGATGCCTGGTGAGCAAAGCGGTGCGCTTCTTCAATGATGGTGCGTGAGCGAATAATCGGCTTTCCTTCGCTATCGTACCCGACGATGACATTTACTGTGCTATCGCCTTGCATGTACGGCTTGATAGACACATCGGTACGGAGCACTTTAATTAAACGCTCATCATCAGCAAACAAAAAGCGAGCATCGCCGGCAGTTTCTTGGGTTTTCGGGAGAACAAAAATGACCTCGACTCCATTTTGGAGCAGTTCCTTGGTAAGGCTGTAGCAAGCTACGCCGAGTCCACCGTTTTGCTGAGGAGGAAATTCCCATCCAAAAGTCAGGACTCTCATTGAAGTTTGTTCACTAGGCGCAGATAATAATTAGGCTGTTCCGCGGGTAACATGTTTTCATAATACCACGGGTGCGCAGGCCTCATACCAACTCAACTGCGCAGGCTGTTAATTACAGTCGCTGACATCTGTATTGACCTTTTGTGAAGCCTTTGGTAGTATTTGCCGACTATGTCACAGGATTTACTCATCAAGATGGTGTCAAAAGGCGACGACAAAGGCGTTGGAAAGGGGCACGTGTACTACACTCGGTTTAATAACAAAAACAAGAAGGACCCGAGCAAAAAGTACCAGTCGCTCAAATTCAATCCAGTAGCCAAATCACACTGCGTGTACGTACAGAAGAAATAAAAAACAGCCCCGCAAGGGGCTGTTTTTTATTGTATCTATTTTGCTTTACCTCCTACAACTGTCCGAGAGATGCGGCGCTGTTTTGCTTGGTAACTTCTAACAGCGCAGCTTTCGCCGCATCGACATTTTCTGGCTTTCCGCCCCAAGCATCTAACACTGGTTGTTCAAGAGCGCGTGAGAATGAGAAAGTGATTGGCCATGGCTGCGCACCCATCAAGGCAATCGCATTGAGGTTGTCCGTTGCGCGCTGGGGGGTCTGTCCTCCGGACAGGAACACGATTCCTGCGCAATCATGGGGCACGCTCATATGAAACGTACGAAGAGTTGCTTGGGCGACTTCTTCGGGAGAAGTTTGCTCAGCATGTGCGTCTCCGGCGAGCACCATGGAAGATTTTAATATCAGTCCTGGCATATCAACTTTGTACTCAATAAGCGTCTGGAACAAAATTTGCAGCGTTCGAGTGGTTACCATTTCTGCTTTCGCGAGTGAGTGGTCACCGGCGTGAATCACTTCAGGTTCTACAATCGGCACGATATTGGCGGCTTGAGCAATCTGGGCGTAACGGGCCATCATGATGCAGTTTACTTTCAAAGCTTCATCGGTTGGAGTTTCGTCTTCGTCGATATTGACCACCATTCGCCATTTGGCAAATCGGGCTCCCATATCGTAATACTCCACAAACCGAGCGTCTAAATCATCGAGACCTTGGGTGACCACTTCCCCTTTAAAATCTTCGAGTTCTTTCGTGCCACGATCAACTTTGATTCCGGGTACGATGCCTTTTGCGGTCAGAACATCAGCAAACGGTACTCCATCATCAGTGGTGTTGCGGATAGACGCGTCATACATAATCACTCCCGAGACATATTCTTCGATGCCGGGTGCAGTAAATAGTAGTTCACGGAAGTCTTGTCGATTTTCTGGCTCGTTTGGTAAATGCACCATCGCTAGCCGCTTTCCAGCGGTTGAGTTACTTTCGTCAGCGGCCAATATTCCTTTACCGGAGGCTAAGAGCGCTGCAACGGTTTCATATAATTTGGTGTTCTGTTTCATAGTTCTCTTTAGTGTAACAAAGAGCGGCCTCTTTCGGGTCGCTCTTACTGTGGGAAACTTTATTTTTTACGAGCGAATCTTCCATCCTTTCTGGAACAGTCGAGTCACCAAGGCGGCAAAAAATGCCAACAGTCCCAACAATACTAACAACCCGACTCCGGTATTAGCCTCGCTATACCCAATCATCGAACTACGGATTCCGTCCGCAAAGTAGAAGAAAGGATTAAACTGGGTGATACTCGCAGCCAAACTTGGGAGCATGGTCACTGAGTAAAAAATACCTCCCAGATAAGTCAGCGGTGTAATCACAAACGTGTTGAGTGATTGCAATTGTTCAAAGCCGTCGGCCCAGAGGGCTGTAATGATTCCCAACATAGCAAAGATGGCTGCAATGGCTGACACGTACCCCACAAAGGCTAGTGGGTTTACCAACTGCACGGCTCCAAACGCTAGTCCGACTAAGAGAATCAAAGCTGACACCATCAGTGCGCGCATAATAGCACTGCCGACAAACCCCACCAGCATCTCAAAGTATGAAAAGGGTGCAATAAGTACTTCTTCGATTCCACGGGTAAAGCGCATGAAATAGAGTGCGGAAGACGCACTCGCAAATGACGCGTTGATGATAGACAGCATCAAAATACCCGGAAACACAAAAGAGATGTACGGCACACCAGCGAAGTCATCAATCTTGGTACCAATAACTGTACCGAAGATAAAGATATACAGCGCAGCTGAAATCACCGGAGCCACCAAGGTCTGAATGGCTACTCGTCTGGTGCGCTGTACTTCGCGTCTGAACATCGTGTACAGTCCAATCCAATTTACGTTCATATTATTTCTGAGCCTGATTATCTTCTCTGGTGATTTTTAAATACTCATCTTCTACCGACTGACCATTTTTTATGAACTCAGCTTTGGAGTTGTTTGCTACGATTTTTCCGTTGTTAATGATAGCAATATGGTCACACAGGTATTCAATCTCTTCGAGATAGTGCGAAGTCAAAATAATAGTTTTTCCCTTCTGATTCATTTCTTTGAGGTATTCCCAAATGTCATGTCGCTGTTGCACATCTACCCCAGCGGTTGGCTCATCTAAGATAAGGAGGTCGGGAGTATGAATTAGGGCCCGACCCAGCATCACTCGTCGCTTTAGTCCTCCAGAGAGTTTTTGAAATTTTACTGCTCGGTGCTCTTGCAAATCTAATATCTGTATCATGGCTTCGATACGTTTCTTACGCTGAGCCTTGGGAATACCGTAATAGCCGCCCATATAATCCATCAGTTGTTCAGGGGTGGCAAAAATATCCACGTTAAATTCTTGTGGTGAGAGCCCAACCTTTGTCCGGGCGGTGCGGTAGTCC
>Ga0306912_1000449_pt1 | contig 24361 bp, 26 predicted proteins | sample AntRauFillE10628_FD_190443 | JGI IMG/M metagenome (GOLD analysis project Ga0306912, IMG submission 190443) | Saline lake microbial communities from Rauer Islands, Antarctica - Metagenome Filla E10 #628 (v2) (version 2) | ecosystem: Environmental > Aquatic > Non-marine Saline and Alkaline >... | reverse complement strand
TTTGCCCTTTGTGGTATTCATTCCCACTTACCTCAACCTGTCTGTGGTGACAGACGCGCGTGTTACCCCGCGCCTGTCGAAAAGGTTATGACTCGTCAATCTCGCCGCGCGTTTTCAAGCACTTCGATTTGGTATTCGGCTAGGCAAACCATACCGTCTACAAATTGTTTATAGTCGTCCATAGCTTGCTGCTTTTCTGGTGTTACCTTGTCAAGGGTTACGCCATCATCATCAGGCCACTCCAGGTGGAAGTAGAACCTCAGTCGGTCCCACTTGCTCTTTACCTGTTCTGCTACGACTTGTGGTCGTTTTGGAATTTCTCTGCTGGTATAGCCAAACGTTTGCATACAGCCGCAGAGTTGGTCAATCACAGGCAACCAGTCTTCAGGGACCTCCAGGCCCCAACACATACAGGTTTCCTGCATACTCTTACTACTATCCCGAAATATTTTCGGGTATTTTGATAGTATCTCTTTTTCTGTTATCATGTTCTTTTTGTTTCGGGTTGTAACGTGGTATAAAATCACTCTCGTCTTCAAACCCAAAATCAAAATCAATTGGGGGATGAAATCCGCGTACTTGGGGCTCGCTGCGTGGGTTGTGTTGTTGGTTTTCTTGGGACATTAAATTTTATTTTTAGGTTTTAACCAGTATCTTTTGTGTGGTAGATGCTTGCGTATCTTAGCAATGGTAGCCCTGGGGGGATTTGAACCCCCGTTGCCGCGATGAAAACGCGGAATCCTAGCCGTTGGATGACAGGGCCATGTTGTGTTGTAGTGTACAATACACGGTCGCCGCTTCGATTCATCCCACAAATAAAGCCGTGGGCTTTCTTGAGGAAAGTTCGTAACATGAGTTGCTCATTTTAGGAGTTCGAAGGTTTCCCATTCCTGGTAACCCCGATTATCGCAACAACCAGGGCCGCCCCTACCGCTACAGATATTGCAGGTTGCAGTATGCCGTTGTTTGTTCAGGGAGTTTACAATCCCATCACCATCACACCAGTTACATGCTACTTCAATGTCATGGCCGCAGAACGCTGTAAATTCCCCACTGCCCATACAGTTCGGACAAATGATAAAGCCTTGATTCTCTAATATTTCTTTTTGTTTAGGTGTCATTTTGTTGGTTAAATGTTAGTTTCAATTTAAATAACTTCAACGTTAGCTGGTCATTGTGGCACTAGTGGGTGGGCTCGAACCACCGGCGGGATTTAATCCTCCTGATTAACAGTCAGGTGCCTGCTACCAACTCGGCTACACTAGTAAAATAAGTTGCCAGACATTGTTAATGTCTGGTCTACAATCTGGTCGCGGTGGTAGGATTCGAACCTACGGCTTTCTACTCCCAAAGCAGACGCTCTAGCCAGGCTGAGCTACACCACGATATATTTAATTTCTTGTACAATTGGTACAGGCGGAGGGACTCGAACCCCCGACACTGGGGATAGAAACCCCATGCTCTTGTTCCACTGAGCTACGCCTGCATATTAACATAAGGTTCGGTTATGCTGAGAGCGGTTGCGCGAGCACCCACGCCCAACAAATGAGTGCTATGATGACGTAACCCTTTACAGGCCAGTATGTTTTGTAACCTTGAAGTTTGTCTAACTTTGCAGCCGTACTGTTGTCGTATGTCAGGTTAAAATACAAGGCTAACGCCAAAATAAATGTTGTTACACTGCCTAGCGTAATTGATATAATGTTTAAGAATAATTCCATTTTAATATTTGTTAAATTGTGGAGCATTCGGTGGGATTTGAACCCACGGTCCCATCTCTGAGACGCTAACTTACAAAGTTAGTACTTTAAGCCGCTCAGTCACGAATGCGAAAAATAAACCGAATCGACAACGTGTTATTTATAGGTAATAACGCTATCTTTAGCTGGTTCAAGGTGGCGCCGCAGGAAGGATTCGAACCTTCGGCTCGTGGTTTTGGAGACCACAGCTCTAACCTCTGAGCTACTGCGACATTGTTTAAAAGTGTGCACCGAAGAGACAACGTGTTATTTTAACGAATAACGCTGTCTGTAGCTGGTGCGATAATGGCGGACACAGGTGGAGTTGAACCACCGACGCCGGGCTTTTCAGGCCCGCGCTCTACCTTCTGAGCTATGTGTCCAATGTATGAGTTAACTGAATCGAAAATTAAACTTTCTGTGGTGGAGGATATCGGACTTGAACCGATCAGCCAAAAACAATCGTGCAAAGATCGTGCGGGTACCCATGCCCATCCCCCAGGAATCGAAAAATTATAAAACGTTTAAAAATAAAGAACCGAAGGTGACGAGTTGGGTTGTGGTGTGTTTATGAAATAACCCGTCATATAGCTGGTCCAATTTGTTCTAGTATTGGCTTACGCACATTTACTAGAGAGTGGTAGGAGGTGAGGGATTCGAACCCCCGGCCATCTGCATGTAACGCAGCGGCTCTGGCCAGACTGAGCTAACCTCCCATGTGGTGCACCGAGAGGGACTCGAACCCCCGACACGCAACTTCGTAGGCTGCTGCTCTTGATCCACTGAGCTACCGGCGCATATAAAAGTGGCGCCCCCAGACGGATTTGAACCGACAACCTTCGCACAGACAATGCGTTGCTCTACCAGTTGAGCTATGAGGGCTTTCACGAAGAAAGATCGTAATTGTTAATCCCAGTTCCATGGATTTTCTCGGTACAATGGACCGCTTTGAGGTATATCAGAGAACTGGCGGTTGTGTATCTTTTGACGGGTAAGCTGCCGATTCTTGCGGCGATCATAATATTTTAAGATCTTACTTAACGCATGTTTATCATTGCTGTATCTATATATGCGTGCCAAACGAACTAACTCTCGGTCGGTGTGAGTATCACACGCCGAGAATTTATGATAACGAACGCGCCAACGCTTTTGCTTTGGCCCGCGGTTTAGTATCTTTTCAATTGGGAGAATATGATCCTCAGCTTCGAGGATCTTCTTTGCTTTTTCAAGATTCATAATTGGGTGCGGGCCCGGCGATCGAATCCGGATCATAAGCTTATGAGACTTACCGGGAAACCATTTCCCTGCCACCCGCAATAAAGTGTGTGTAAACGAGGTTACATAGTGAGGGACCAGCTGGATTCGAACCAGCAACCTAAACCGCATGAAGGTTTCGCTCTACCGTTGAACTATGGTCCCGAAAGACGTGACTGTCAAAGAAACAAAAAGAGCCCGAAGCTTTTTAGGCTGTCGGGCTCTTGTGTGAAAAGGGGCTTTCGCTTATAATGCTACAACCCGAATACACAAGAGCCTGTCCATTTATTATCAAATGGGCATGTCGCTTTGCGCGTTACGTGTTGTGTTGTAGAGTACATAATTGAAAGTAATCGTAGGATCGCAAATCATTATATGTTTGTCAAGTCAGTAATTATTTTTTTATATTGGGGTCCCTAGAGGGGCTCGAACCCTCACCCCCGGCTTCACAAGCCAGAACTCTAACCGATTGAGTTATAGAGACCATAAATTAGTGTGTTGTATGTGGCGGAGAGCGCCGGACTCGAACCGAAGCGCCAGAGACGCCCGTCTGATTAGCAATCAGTGACACCCGCCTGGGGTGCATCACTCTCCTAGTTTCTTTTACGTATTGGTGGGCAGGGGGGGACTCGAACCCCCGTAGTCGAATGACAGCTGGTTTACAATCAGAGCGCTTTGCCGCTTGCATACCTACCCAGGTGAATGACCGAATGAAAAAAGTGGGTTTCTTACAATTGAATAACTTTTTTCGTAGCTGGCCAAATAGTGGAGGAGGGTGTGGGTCTCGAACCCACAGACGCAGGGTCTCTACGTCATCGCTTTTCAAGAGCGGTCCCGCTAGGCCAAAACTCGGGTCAACCCTCCACATTAAATTCGTTCATCACGCTCAAAGGCGTAATCTTCCATACGACAGACTTGACCGTTGTAGGCCTGTTTGACAGTGACTTCGTTATGCTGCCATACAGCATAACAAGTTTGCATAGCGTCCACGCAGATGTTGTGTGTGTCTTTCCACTTAGGGATTGCTGGGGTTGTCGTATGCCCAACAATTTGTCGGACGTTTTCGACCGGCTCAAACTCATCCATAAAGTCCACCCATACAGGTGAGCTGTGGGAACTACGACCGCCGCGTACAGGGCTGACATTTCCAATCCAGTGCGTGCCAGTGGCGAACCTGGAGCTTAGTAAGAGTCGGTCATTCTCCCATTCTTTGTGCAACGCCTTGATGTTATCCCACTCGCTAATCATTGGTTTGAAGTGTGGGTACATAAAGCCAGCGTGCACGCAGACCCAATCGCCAAGGCGAATACAAAGCTCAAGACTATTAATCCATTTCGGGTCTGCATAGCGATTAAACTGTGTGCCCTTAGAGCGTGTCCATCCACTGCAGGCGTATGGAGAGCCTCGTTCCGCTGAGTCGTTGCTCTTGTACGTACTGAGATAGGACACGTCGTGGTTTCCTACAAGGAATGTCACATTGTCACCGTGTGTTTTTTTTAGCTCACTAAAAAACTCCAGTGTCGCCTTAAAGTTGTATGCGGTAATATTATCAACTGTGAGGTGTGTGTCCACATAGTCTCCTAGAAATACTAGGTGGTCCCAGTAATCCTCTTGTTCAAGTACGTTTTTAACAAACGCAAGGTTTTGGTGCACATCTGGAATGATGAGTACTCGTCCTGTTTGTATATCTTTCATATCTTTCATATGGTGCCTCCAGATGGATTTGAACCATCAACACCCGCCTTATCAAGGCGGTGCTCTGCCAATTGAGCTATGGAGGCTTTTGGTGGACCCGCCCGGACTTGAACCGGGGGGACCCTCTGCACCACAAGCAGATGCTCTACCGATTGAGCTACGACCACCATATAAAAAAGGTTGGTGGAACCGATGGGATTTGAACCCATACCCCCTTTCAACAGGGCGACTCAATTATGAGTTGAGGGCATTACCAGTTGTGCGCACGGTTCCTTTTTACTTGTGTTTTTAAAGTGTTTGGTGGCCACGAAGGGAATTGAACCCTCACGCCCTTGTGGACACATGTTTCTAAAACATGCGCGTATACATTCCGCCACGTGGCCTTAAATTACTGACTGTCAAAGAGCTAAAAAAGTTGTTACAAAAAAGCCCCCTAGGAACGAACTCCGAGGGGGCTTTAACCAACAACAATACAATGTCATCTGCGCAGCATTATCCCTCAGAGCGAAGCCCTGATATAATGGATAGACTATGGAGATAACGTAACACGATACGGAAAATGTTCGATGTATTGATAAGTGTCAAGTTAATTCTTAATAAGAATCATACGTGACTTTTACTGGCTCAGACTTTGCTGAACCTACTAGTTTTAGTACATGGAACGTAGTATAACCAGGTTGTAGGCGGGCGAGGCGTTTAGCCTCATCAATCGCCGACTGTTTGGTATTGTGTGCTACTACTGGTTGAGTCTTTGTTGGGCACCATACGAAGTGCTTCTCAATGGGGGGCGTGTGTCCTATTAGGGTAGGTAGCTCTGTAGCTATGGAACATAGTTCACACGCACGCTTTAGCGCTTGTGCGTAATTATCACCGAAGACATCGAACGTGCGTCCTCCATACTTGAATGTCCAGACTTTTGTTTTCATTTTCATAAGTTATAGTTAAAAAATTAACACATGTGTCCCCCACACACAGACTGTGTGTGGGGGGTTTAAAGGTGGGTGCAGAGCACGTGTTTCTCAACGTGTTGTCTTCTCCGTAGTCTTGCTACGGATAGCTTGGATTTTTTTATATGACTAAATATCGAGATACCACCAAGCTGGTATCCCTCGCCATAAGCCACCTGTAATCCACCAGGCGGTTTCCGTGTGGCCTGCTGCACCAGGTTCTATTATAGAGAGGCAAGCAGTGCAGTGCTTGCCTATAAATGGCCACAATCAAGTATTAGCTTAGTTGTGTCCATCAGTTATATATAACACAAAAGGGTTATTTTTTGCAGGACTTAATTCTTAAAAAATCAACAGTAATACAGTTTAATTCTATAAAAATTAACATGCCAGGTTCAACCTCGCGTTTAATTCTATAAAAATTATATTGCGTTGACCTTGGTTGAGAACAACTTGCAACCAGAGTCAAAGACGCGCACATAACCACAACGCTCCATGTTCTGAACCTCAGTCTCGTCCTTCTTGTATTGGGAGCCAAGTAGCTTTCCAAGCTTACTCTTCTGGGCCCTGTAACGCGCTACAACGCTCTTGGTTGTCAAATGGACCCATCGGTACCCTGGTAACGTTGTACGCACCTCAGCAAAGCCAAGGGCTTCATACAAGCGTCCTGAAGACCAGTCGAGCTGTGTGTAGGAGCACACAAGGTCTCCGGCTTTGCAGTGCTCACGTGTGAAGTGTTTCAACAGCTTACCAGCACCACCCAGTACACGGTAACCTTTACGGAAGCATATGCGCAGTATCTCCCAGTCAAAAGCCTTATCAAACCTGGAGCGTCCTGCTGTAAAGCAGCCAACAAGTTCCCCCGCATGATAAAGGCCCAGCTTGACTGATGCCTGCGTGGAGCCTTGCACGTGGTTGGCTTCACAGAACACACGTGTTTGCTCTGCGGTGAGTGCTTGCACCGTACACTTTCTTGCGAACAGCTTTTTACAGTCCGCAAGGCGTGACGCGATCAGGTCTCGCAACTGATCACCACGCGTCGCCCACAAAAAGTCATAAATGTGAATGAGGTCAATGCCGGCCGCGAGACACGCAAGCTTCTTCTCCTGATGATAGGTTTTTCCCTTAGCAGCCTCATGGTGCCAATAGCTGCCGTTAAACTCAATGGCAAGGTTATGCTCAGGAAGGAAGATGTCCAGCTCCTTGGGCGCGATCACGTCCCGCACATTCCTCAACAGTGTTGAGTCTGTGAGCGTGGACACAAACGCGGCGACTTCATCCTCTGCTTTGGACGACCCTATGCAGTTGCAGCTTGGGCAGCCATGGCCGTTGAGGTGGTCATTCGGGCGTTGCAAAAAGTCACCATGTTGAGGGCATGTGATACTGACCTTAGTCTTTCCGTGATTGTATTGGACGTTGCTATAGGAGTACGCGTGTGCGTGAACATCGTTGGCCTGTTCTATAAAAATGTGTTGGTGTTTTCTCTTGTGGTCGCCTGATGTAAAGAGTGCGTCCCTACAAACAGGACATCCCTGCCCATTCAGGTGCGCGTATACCTTCATACTAAATGTACCGTGCAGTGCGCACTCAATGTCAACGGACTCTTGTGCGCTCTTGTAAACTGTGTTCGGGTAGGCGTACAGCCCATCGTGTTTTGCTGTGGCACGGGAGATGAAGTCGGTAGCAGCCGCGACGCCGCGTGCCTTGAAATGGTTTGCGCGTGACTCGGCGGCACAGGTTGGACACCCACGTCCTGACTTGTGCTTGGAAGGGGTCTGGGTGAAGTCACCGTGCTGTGGGCATGTTATGGTAACCTTTGTGTGTGTGCCAGCGTACACAACCTTGTTGTAGGTGTACTTGTGGTTGTGTACAAGAGGTGCTGAGGTTAAAAAATTGTCTCGTGCTGTGTTAAATTGTTTTAAATTTCCTTTGGTTTTTGGTTGCATATGAGGTAGGTGTGCCACACGTGAGCACAAATGTCAAGTTGTTTTACGCATATTTATAAACAAAAAAAGAGGACCCCCGAAAGGATCCTCTTGAAATGTTTTTCTCGAAACAAGACTTACTCGTTAAGGTCAATCTTGACAACACCTGCAACGTTCAAGATACCAGCACCGACAACTTCAGATGCGTACATCTTAATCTGGTCGTCTTCGCGTTTAACGAAGAGCTGGATATCCTGTAGCGTGTAGAAGCGACCAAGATAATTAGGTTCAGTGAAGCAGAAGATAACGTTGTCTGCGACAAGATCATCCTTGATGGTATATACGTGTGGTACACCACCAACAACTGCGTCTCCCATTCCTTTAAGACCTTCCTTGAACATCTTGCCGGCCATTGTGTCACCAATTGCGAGGGAATCGTATTTCGAGAATTCCTTAGCTGTCTTGGTGTTCATGAGCATTACGCCGTTGTTCAAACGGAAGTTTTCCAACTTCTTCTGAATTTCAACGTAAACTTCTTTACTCATTCCTCCAGAAAGCTCTTCGCTGGTGTTATTGGTACCGTCACCTGCTTTGAAGTGCTGTTGCAACCCTGACTTACCGCCGGTAGGGCTAACCGTACCAACGATGAGGTTACACAAATCAATAAATGCTGCGTCCTCGCGTGTCTCAATATCATTCAGCTGGTGCTCTGTAACAACCTTTTGGATGTCGTGATGATAAGTACGGAGTTCGTTAACATTCTTTGTGAACACTGGCGTGCGGATCGTGTGGAAGTCAATCTGACCTTTAGGGCCATAGAAGAATTCGGTATCACTGGTCACATTGAATGGCAACGAAACAGCACCTTTGTGGTTTGTTTCGAGTTCTTCAAAGCGAACAGGACGGTCGTGTTCAACAACACGGTCGAGCTCTTCGTTAGAGATAGGCTTCGGTGGAAGGATCTTACGCATGAAACCGGATTCACGGATGTGAGTACGGATATAGTCTTCGCCTGCAGCAGCGAGCTTAGTCATTTTTTCACCGTTGCGGGCGTCTAGAATGCTATTTGTAAGCTCACGATTGAGGTCCGGATCGAGTTTTTCGATTAGGTCTGTATTTGGGTTTTTAGCCATAATAATTTACCTCCTTATGTAGCAGCAGTGACTACTGGTTGCCAGTTGGTAGTAAATGTGACGATGTTGCCATCGACTGCATTAACTTCAACCTTCGGTCCAGAAGCACTGTTAAGATTTGTGAGCCCCCCACGGGAGGTAAAGCCAATAACTTGAGCCTCTGCAGAACCAATTGGTGTATCGGTTACGTCACCAGCAACACCTGGGTCAGCGATGACAGGGATGTCTTCGCCGGTAAGGTCTGTGGTTTCGTTGTAGAAGGCTGTTTCGATTTCGAACCTACCGGCACACGATAGTGCTGGTAAGAGTCCAGACGACTTCACGTCAGTGTCAATAGAGTCAGACAACGCGATATACGGTGTCTTTCCATCTACTGCACCAAGAATCCACTCACCGCTACCGTTGAGAGAGATCACTTGACCACTCTGTACGGTAACTTCTTCGGAGACAGCTGCCTGGCGTGTGAATGTAGTAGGTTCGCAGCCGTCAAAGCCACGAAGAACGTTCACACGTCGTTTTGCGCGTTGGTAATATCCCATATTAAATGCGGTCATATTAAGTTACAATTTTTTTTATTTTTGTACAGCTGCTTGCTGCCAAAGGTTTGGTTTATGTTCGCTACTGGATTTGATGCTGGTCAACTCTGACCCATCAGCTCCACTTTGAATCATTTCGGAGAACACACCCAACACTGCGTTTGGGTCTGTATTAAAACTATCTTGGACTTCCTCGGAAGAGGCCTTAACAAATCCGGATGCACAGAGTAGATCGCTCAACTCACGTACGCGTTCCGGATCGAATGACGAGTATGATGCCTGCTTTTCAAGATCAGATTTTTCAGATTTTTCAACCTCAAGATCTTGCTCAAGTTCAGCGACACGAGCCTCAGCATCAGCTGCACGCTTTTCCAATTCTTCCACTCGCTTCACACTTGTTTCAGTGAAAGTAAGAAACTTCTTTTCGAAATCTTGGTCTGTGTCGTTTTTTGGCATATCAATTAGTCTTCCTTTTTCTCGTTGGTAACTGCGTCAATAATACTGTCTGTGCTAGCTGCCTTAGGCATTTCTTCCATGCCTGCACCTGCTGCGAGGGCTGCTGGGTCCATTGGGGCACCACCTGCTGCGAGGGCTGCTGGGTCCATTGGGGCACCACCTGCTGCGAGGGCTGCTGGGGCACCACCCATTTCAGCCATTACGGCTTGAAGAACTGCGTCTGCGAGTTGAGGCTCAATTTCTCCGGACTGAACCAACTGGTCTAGGATCATTACGATCTCTTCAATAGTCATGTCGCTTCCTTCTTCAGGGATCTCTGGGAGTCCTCCGCCTTGCTGCATTGCAGCTGCGTCCATGGCACCCTGGCCGTAAGCACTTTTCTCAAAGTTGGTTTCGAGACTCTCAACTTCCGACTGGTGGAACTTGGCGCTCTTTACGAACTCGTCGCGATCTTCCGGTGTCATCTGCTCCATGGCTTGCTTGACGTGGTTCTGGAACTGTTCGTGTTGCTGGAGTTCAGTTTCCATGGCCTCCGCTTTCTTGATAAGCGTGTCAACTGCCTCAGCGCCCATTGCGTCAGCTAAGATGCTGCGAGCGTGGTCGCGGCCTTCTTCGCTTGCGAGAAGCTGAGATGCGAGCTTCACGTGAAACTCAGTTGTAAATTCAGATGGAAGTTCGACGTCTTCAGACTTCTTGGCTTCTTTTTTCGTACCTTCTTCCTTAGAGGGCTTTTCGCTTGAAGCTTGCTTCAAACCAATGCGCTGCTTGAGGAGCTCGACAACCTCAGATGCCTGCTTGTTATAAAGATCGCCTCCAGCAGGGAGTTCGTCAGGGCGTTTTGGAGCAGGGCCTTTGTTGCCATCCCCACTGCCATGAGTGCCAGCTTCCTGATTCTCAAGAGTTTTACCTGCTGGGCCGTTGTCTACATTAGACTTCGACTCAGGAACAGTTTGCTTTTCCTTCTTACCATCAAGAGCCTCATCACCTGGTGCGGCTACGCCACCCTTGTTGCTTGGATCTTTTTCTGAAGGAACTGCGATGCCTTGATCTGAGGCTGATGCGCTTTTGGCAACACGCGCTCTTACGCGATCAAGGAGATTATCATAACTAGCTGGTTTGCTCATAATTTTATTCGAATAAAGGGTTAAAGATTATGTTGTGACATTAAATGCATAAAAATCGGATTGTCAAGAGTATAATTTGCATCTAGTTCTGCTTGCTCTACTGCGGCCACTTTATAAAGGCCGTAGAGCTGCATATACTTGTCTACAATTGAATCTGGAGAGAACGCTTTTTTCTGCTGTTCTTTCTTATTTTTATTAGGTTTATTTGACGAACTCGTACTTATACGAATCATCAGCGCACGCGGCTTTGCCTTTTCAACCTTAGCCGAATACTTCTCGTCGCACTTGTCAAACAAGCGTTGAACTTCATCTGTATTCTCAAGGTCCGCTCGTGATAGGAATGCCATCTTGTGCCCATCAAACATTGTTTCATCCTCAATCACACACTCGCTAGACATCTTGTTGAATACTGTGGGGAGTTGCGCCTCTGCCTCCTTGACTGCGGGGTCTTCGTTAATGTCTTTCAACGACTTACCAGTTGCGTAGGAAAGGAAGGTTCGGAATGGTAAGAACGCGGCACGTTTGCCAAGCTCTTGGAAAAGCGTTTCTGGTTGTAGCTTGCGGAGGGTTTCAATCTCGCTGTCATTGAGTTGGTCGTTCCCATCGAACGTGTAAGCTGCAGCCTCCTTGACGTATGTTACAAGGTCATTTGACGCCTCGCCGGCTAGGGCCTGGTCATACATACGTTCTGCTTTTGCAAGCTTTGCAAGAATACCACGCTTCTTTGGGCTATGGATTCCTGTGTTGTTCAGCCAGTCTGGAGTGGTCAGCCCTTCTGCCTGCGCAAGAAGTGCGCTAGGGATCATTCCAGTCGTGCTTGCTGCCTTTGCCATTTCCGTAGTGTCGGCGTCGCCAAGGAATACTTCAAGGTGGTGTGCGATGCGGTCAGCTGGTCGTTTAACGTAGCTGATGTCAAAGAACTTAGGATTAGGATTGAACACGAACGCGTACTTGTTGTGACCCTCGATAAATTGTCCAGGACGTGTACGCATGTGTGTCTCGTACTCTGCTGGGGATCGTGCTTTTTTACCTGTAATACTGTCCACGTCGAAGGGTACGTTACAACTCATACTCACGGAAATATTCTCACCTGCGTGTAGCTTATCACAAACATCGCTGGCATTTTTCTTGTGTCCCCAAACAGCTAACTCCACACGATTCATTTCATCGTTGTGTACGCTGGCCTTGATCTCACCAATCTTAAACTCTGGACTGCTGTTTTTGTGTTCACGGAAAAAGTAGCCGTCGGAAACAAAGGTGTCGTGGTAGTCTATATTTGCCTGCTTGGAGAACGCATCAGCGTTACGGTTAAACCCGTATGTCTCGTAATCCCCAAGACCGATTACATGCATTAGAAAGTGATCGTTGTCCGGTTTATGCTGCAAGAGCATGTCCCTAGTCATACTATTTGAGCTTGCAAGTTTACACATTTGATTTGGCTCCACTATAGAAATGAGTGTGCCCAACTCTGCAAGAAGTTGTTCGTTGGATTCTGGTATTACTGTCTTGTACATATTAGTCTTGCATTAATGAATTTTGGACGTTTGAGATAGCTGTCATCAGTGCAAACCCTATAGCACCACCACCTACCTTACCAGTATATTTAAGTTTACCAGGGATCTTTGCAGGCTTAGGTCCAAAGTGTCCTTTTGTAAGATCAACCTTGCTAAGCGTTTTTTTGTATTTATTGTTAAGATCACTTGTAACTTCTAGTCTTTCTGCAGGCGTAACTGGAGTCTTACGCGGCTCGTTTTGGAAGTTTGCAATTTCATCTTTCCTGAGCGTTGCGTATTGATTTAAAGAGTCTATCAGGTTATTACGTCTATGACTCCTAACGCCCCCAGCTACCATGCCGACGGTGCTACCGGAGAGAGCATTTGCAGGTAGACTCATTTCACCGGACTCATTTGTAAACAAATCAGTAAACCAGTTGAGTGGTTTTGGTGCTCCAGATTCCACAGAATTTGTCTGCCCCATGGTCACTGGGTTTTGAAAGGTATCAAAAAACCCTGTGGTTTTGTCATTGTATTTAAGGTCACCTAAAGCATCCAAGCCTGAGTAGCCTGCCTTGCCCAGCCACGCTGTAGCAGTGGCACCAGAAGCAAGCAACGCGTTTCGTAGAATCCTACGTGTACGCTCCTTTTTGGTTTCACCCAAATGCTTTTGTGTCTTGGAGAGGTAAGCCGCAAGACCACCCGCACCTAGTGTAGTAGCAATAGCTGGTGCTGCCCACCGTTTTAAAAAGTCCCCACTGTTGCTCGTTGCGTACCCAAAAGGACTGGTGAATCCTAGCGATGATTCTTCTGCAAGTTTTTTCATTAGAGTGTTGTTACTGTTTCGCCTTCCCAGTCATTTACGTTTGTGAGGAGTGTTGATTTGGCCGCGGTTATACGGCTTACAATTTCGTCTGTGTAAACCTTTGCTTTTACATCAGAGTCTACATCGTCGTCAAGATCAAAGTACTTTATGAGTGGGAAATCAGATTTAAGTCGGCGTTGCTCGTCGGACAGTGTGAAATCTACGTCGGTTGGCACTTCATCCGCAGCACGTGTTGCAGACCCAGTAATGTTTCCACCGACCTCGATAAGCGGTTCTCCATACTGTTCCATCAACTCGTTTTCATTCTGAGTTGTGTCGTAGATACGAATCTCAACCCGATAACGGTTGTCGATAATGTTAATAAATGTTTGAATCTTCATAATTGGTTAGTCGTTGTCTTTGTCTTCGTCGCCGTCGGATCCTTTGTTACCTTTGCTACCTTTGCTACCTTCGCGATCAAGCTTGCGAAGCGTCTTGAGCTGTTTCGCCGTCTCAATGTCCACAACACCATCAAAGCTTCCAGCTGCGCGGAGTATGCCTCTTAGTTGGTTAATATCCGTGGCCACGTCCTTATTCTCTCGAAGGATCGTAAAGAAGATGTCGCGCATCTCCTCTTCGTCGTATTCACTGATTACTGGGTCCGTGAGTAGGAGCGTATTTAGCGCGGCCTCACCTCGTGCCATAAGAGCTGCGTTGTCAATCTCGCTTTGGCGTTCATGAATCTGACGTTGCATGTCACCGATAATTGCGTCACTTCCTTCCTCCCTAATAGACTTTACAGGTGCACTGTTCCAAGATTTTTGAATGTACGACTTAACTGTGGCCCCTGCATTTGTTTCAGACTCTGCAACTTCTTCGCTTTGTGCGTCCTCTATAAACTTAGCGAGTTCGGCTTGGCTACGTTCAGCTTCAAAAGTTTCCTGCCGCAGGGCGAAGGCGTTGTCTGCCTTTGCTTCATCTTCTTTATCCTTTTCTGTTGTACCAGGCTTGGACTTAGGGTTAGGATCCTCTTTGGTCTTAGTAGTAGTTCCGCCGCCACCCTTAGCTTTGTTGCGCTTGCCGCCACTCGTAAGACCAAATGGTGAGTCTGATGTAAACGTGTTACTTTTAAATTCTGCGGCGGTCTTTTCAAGTTCCGAGTACTCTTCGCGTGCCGCGTTTAAGATGCCTAGATGATCGAGTGCTTCATTGACCAACGAATGGTAACCTGTTTCCCAAACAAGACTGGCCACCTGTGTGTCTTCACTTGCACGCTTTACGTGGGCTAAGGAAGCTGGGTGACGTGCAACAAAACCTGCGATTGCGTCGAAAGCTTGTTTTACAAGGTCTGGCTTTCCAGATACTTTTGAAGTCTCTGCCTCAAGTGTGGCCATGTCAGGAGCGTAAACGTCAAGGCCAAGATACTGGTTAGCTATATCGGCGGCTTTTCGCATAAAGTTAGCCTCCACCGTGTTTATAAGTGTGCGGCATGTTTCAAGATCACGCTCGGCGGCTGCTGCTGCTGCACGTTTGCGAATCTTTTCACCCTGCGCTTCCCCCCCAAATGAGTTTGTCGTGGACGCGCTGGCCATCTTTTCTAGAGGGTCAACGCTATCGTGAAGAATTGGATTGAAAGACTTTGGAAGCCTATACTCACTATCTAGGACGCTGGCTGATTTATCAAAAGCCGCGGCGGACCAAAGGTCATTTGTTTGCACAACCTTGATGGACTTATTCTTAGGTTCATACCCTGAATAAACCTCGACCATACCAGGCACGTCGAGTGTCTCAAAAGTACTTCCCCGCTTTTCAAGTTCGTCCACACCTTCCAAGTGGTTTAACGTCTTGGCTGTATTGTAAACCTGGCCTGCCTTCTCCAGTACGGCTGGTGGTAGGTTCAGTTCAGTTGCACGCTTTATCAGCGTTGCTTGTGGGTCGCCGCTTCGTAGAATATCTGGTAACACACTCTCTACGATTCGGGCTACTTCGGATTGACTATAAGTGCTCATTTATATGGACGAAGACTAGCTCTATTAAACTGGTTGTCAAACACTTATTCTTCTGGAGCTAAGGCTTCGTCGTCTGTCATACGTCCCTGCTCTAGTAGCTTATCCTGTTGCTGTTCAATACGCTCACGCATTTGTCCTCCTTTAACCTGCTGTAATTCCTGCACAAGGCTATCACCAATAGTAGACGCGCCGAACGAGTCTTTTTCTGAGTTGTCGTCTCCTCCCTGTTTGGCTGCGACAAGAAGACTTCTTGCTGAGGCCACGCCGTTAGCGCTGCGCTGGTTGATAAAGCCGTTGCGCGCAAGATAATAACCATTAGCCATGATGCTTGACTCTAATCGACTAGCCATTTCCCTGGCGCTTGTCTGGTGAGAGGCTTCGACCCCTTCCACACGCAGACCAATAAAATAAGCAACGTCGTCAATACCGTTGTTGTATGCGGAACGTTTCAAGAGCGCGGAGAAGTCGGCCTCGCGTGTGTAACCTTCCATAGTCTCCACGAGACGGTGCTCTGGATAAACCACATTGGCAATAAACAGACTCTCTTCACGGCGGTCGCGGACGTTAAAGAACAACCTTTCATACGAGCGAAGAACATCTGCTGAAATCCCGGTGGTGTTTGATACTTCGTCAAATGAAGCGTCTGTTAAGAGGAGCGCCTGAATAGCGTTCTCAATAAAGTGTGCGCTTGGATGATGCAACGCAAGTGTCTCCACAATCTTACCGCGTGGGTCACCAGTTCGTTCAAACCAGTAGAAGTCTATGAGCTCCTGCTCATCCACGTCTGGTGGGATCTCACACTTACATTTTATTAATGCGCGAACAAAGTGGTAACCAAACGAAAGGTCGCGATAGGATACAAGGAAGCGGTCAATCTTACGTTGGTGATTACTCGTCTGCTCACCAAAGCCTGTTAACGAGTAGCGAAAGTAATCGCTATCGTCGGGAATAAACTGCGCAAGGTATTGAATCCGATTTGCATTCATAACAAACGCTTATCACCCAAAGGGTTAGTGCGTCAACACTAATTTCCGCTCATGGAGTTCATGTCGACCTTATCCTCAAACTTAAACTGCTGCATAAGGTCTAGTACTACGTCACCAAACTGTTTGAATGAGCTGAGTAGTTTATTCTCGAGATCGTTAACATCATCAGAACCATACGCGTCAACAAAGTCTTCCGGCTTCCAATAGATTAGGAACAGGATTCTACCAAGTTTGTCCAAGCCTTGACGAAGGTCTGGGATATACTGTTCTACTAGGTCTGCGCCATCGAATGTCTTTACTAGCGAGCCAACAACACCCATGTCAAACAGGGTGTCATCTTTGATCCCCTTGCTGGCCTCATAAAGGTCCGACGGTGTACCAGTCTCAATAATGACTTGCATACCATCCATCTCGTACTGATCACCAATCTTAGACTCAACATGCTTTGGACCTGAGCTATCGGTGCTTATTGTGTAAGACTCAGGCTCTTCCTGTACTACACCGAACTCTGAGTTCATTGATTGAATCCTCTCTGGAATAGGTCTGTCGAGTGATATGCGCGCGCTCTTTACAAGGAAACTCCGGTTTCCTTTTTCTTCGGCTTCGCACACAAGTTCAAGTGCGGAGTTACCGTCTATACCCATACCGTGGGCTAACACTGCGGCGGTGGCGAATTTATTGAGCTCTGGAGTAAGTTGACCATTGCACTTGACTGTGTAACGGTTGCGCCCTGCAGACTTTGCAATGCTCGCGCGTTTCACACCATTGTTGCACAAGAATTCGGAAATTGTTGTAATGTTGCCAGGCACAAAATCAAGATGTTGATAATATGAGTGTAAATGGGTTGCTGGGCTGTTTTTTGAGTCTGAATCCTTCTCTGGTGCTTTCAACTTGAAGGCCCGCGTCTTTACAGACCAGACACCAATATCAGACTTATGAGATTTCACTTCCTCGTTAACAACGCAGTCTATCTTGTTACCGTATTCGGTCTCGGCTTGGATCGTAGTCATATTCTCGTCCTTCTTGACCTTGGTAACCTTTATGGGTTCGCTTAATACGTAACAACCGTCAATCAGTACAACAGAATCCCCAGCCTTTAGTTCAGAGATAGCGACGGTAACGTCGTCGATAGTCTTGTCGATTTCACGACCAAATAATCCTTTGTTGTTTATAATTGCGCACTTCTTTTCATCGATACCAATAACAACGGTAATTTTATTATGGGCATTGTAACCATCTTTCAAATTATACCCGGCTTCCTCAAGATCGTTTGTGCTGAGTGGGTTCTTGTAAACATCACTGTAGTATGATGACGAATCTGCAAAACCACGATCTTCGGGGAACGTTAGTTGGACGTTCGGGATAACCAGGAGTTCCTTCCAATCACCTGAGTGATCGATGACTTTATAAACACCACTCTCGCCGATTTCATTACCGGTATCTTCACGGTCTTCGTAAATTTCTGCTTTGGTTGAGCGTGTATCTAAGAAGCTTGCACCGTAAGCAAATTGTTGGTCAACTGGCACTTCGCTGTTCGGGTTGAATTCCCCAATGTGGATCTGTAAAGTTCCAGGCTCTGTGATTGCTGCCTTCTTTTTGAATCCAAGATTAACGTCAAGCCATTCATCAGATTCATAAGTGCTGTTCATAGCCTGCGCAAATGTGAAGTCTTTCTCAACAGCATGCGCGAGTTTTTCAAACGCGTCTGTCCCTCTCTCACTAGCGAGTAGCTTTGGAAGCATCTTAGTTGATTTAGATGCTTCCTTCTGCATATCCTCCCAGGCTTTGATTGACTCTTCGCTGGCGCTCTTGCGCATTGATTCTGGTGCACTCATACTGCTAAAGTCTATGCCCCGCCCCTTGACGTTGTTGCGACCTTGGGAGATCATAGCGCCACCTTCTTCGCTCTCACGACCAACGTGGTAGTTACACCATTCTGCTACGAGTGGTGAGAAAAGTTTTGTGCGTGAGTCGTAAAGAAGGTTCACACCTTTGACATCCCCATTCTTGAAAAACACAGGCGCATACAAGAGTGACTTATCCACACGGAATACAAACAATCCAACCATGTTGGTGTTGGCGTCGTTCTTGTTCACGACCTCGAACCCGATAAAATAAGGTTCCTTTAGTAGTGGGCTTGCCTTACTCTCTACGTGTGTGAACGCCTGACGCATGAACGCTACTTCAACGTCTTCATCATTTAGTTGCGCCGCTGCGCGTTTGCGCCAATCTGGAAAGGTGGTTGTTTGTGTCATAATCTGAAGTGGTAGTTTGTTTAAAAAAGTGACTATTGCAAGGCTTAATTAATGGTATTACTGCGTGTCGCCACTACTGAAGAATTGTTTTAATTCGTCTTTGAGTTTAATACTCCCTTTCCCAATCGTTGCCCAAGGACGGCTCTCAAGCTGGTCATACTGTTTAGTTGCTTCGTAGGGTTGTGGTTGTACGTATCTGTAAGCGTCAAGCCTATCACCAGGCCTACCAACAAACTTACCTTCAAGTTCAACGCGTTGGCCTTGATTATAAGCGTGGGACGTGTCCTGAGAGATTACCCCAGGGTTCTCTCGCCCTGCGGCAGTTGCCCAATAACTATACTGCTGGTCCGGGACCGCTGCGTCAGGTGTAAAAAACTTTTTCATGTACGCGTCAGGGTCTTCTGTCCATGTGTTGTGCCAGTCGCGATAGCTGCCACCGTGCTGATTCTTTACGATGTTTGGAACACTCTGTGTAATGGTGTCACGTGTGCTAGCCCTGAAGGGTTCCATACGTTTTGAAAGTGGTGAGGCTTTATTATCTAGCTGAGAAGTCATTACATCCTGCATGTTCATCCTTTTGCCCTCCTCTACTGGGAACATGTTGTTCATAATCTCAGTCTTTTTCTCAGGGTTTATGTCAGCAGGAACAACGCCCTGCGCCTGTAAGAGCTCAAAGCCTGTTTCCTGCTGCATAGTATTCAGACGGTCGTAAAATTTATGCTTAATTTGAAACACATCCAGGATCTTTCCCAAAAACCCTTTCAACATCATCTTTATCCTGTCCCAGGTTCCCATCTTGTTGATCTTTGTATTCCAACGGTTGGCGTAGTCTGTAGAGTACGCGTTGCGTATGTAGGTTTCTGCGGCATTTCCATACTCTTCACCTGCGGATAGGGCGTAAGTCCAGTCTGCCTTTGGGGTTGCAGCAGCTTCTTCTGGTGTAGGGGCGCGGGCAAGTTGCGGTCCTGGTACGCCTGGCGGTAGTTCCCTAGCACGCTTAACAAAAGGTTTCTCAATACCGTGGTGATCTTGTGTAAAAATATTCATTAGAATTTACCGGTTTCTTTTATTTTATCACCGAAGTTCACACCAACTGCAAGCCTAGGTAACGGGTGAGTGTTTTCTTTAAGGTTGGTATCATAACCTCGCTGCGCACTTTCGGAAAGGTTTTTCTGCAGATAACTGGACCCAGTGCGAGCCAACCAGTCAGGGTTTACCTCATAAGAGTTTGTGCGTAGTCGTATCTGTATAGGTTCGAAAGGCGGAGGCTTGTTATGTGAATTTATACTATCAAAGCCTGCCTCTTGAATTTCGTCGAGCATGCGTGATGTAAGTTTGGTGCCTATCGTGTAGTGTAGTAAAGGTGCCTCCAAGTAACGTCCCTCGCTCTGACGAGTCAATCGACTCTCTGCGTCTTTGCGTGGCACCCATTCTGCCTCGAGTTTGTTGTAACTGACCACACTGTCAGGGAGATAACCCATGTGTCCGTCATCTCCTATTTGAACAGCATCTAATGCGCCGCGGGCAATAACCTCGGTGTTGCGTAGTTGAGCGGCCTGTCCAGAGTCATCGAGCATCTGCTTGAGCCTGCGAGAGTAGTATCTACGACCCTCTCCCAACCCTCGTAGACGGATAACATCACGCGGATTGATCAGCCCATCGCTGAGGGCATCGCCTGGCTCAACGGTATCACCAACATTAACAGAGACTTCAAGGTCTGGAAGAACATAATGTTTCTCGCCCTCGACGGTTACATACTTACCACCCTGTGGTGCGTCTTCGATCCTCTCAACTTTGCCGCCAAGCTCGCTAACAGAGGCACGGTCCTTGAACGTGTCTGGAACCTGCACGAACTGAGAGATATAATCAAATCCTGAGAAAACTTTCTTACCCCCGGTGAAGGCACCGCCACTGTGCTTTGTGTTCAACGAGCCTTGGGCTATAGGCTCAGAGAGTGCATTACCTGCAGTCACGCCTGCGGAAAACCCAGGGCCTGGAATAACGCCGTCATAGTTCACCCCAAAAGCTTCACCTGAAATACCATCGGCACCGACCTCGCTCAGTGGGGAGTAAACCATCACGCGTCCCTTGTGCTTGTTGCGAATAGCTGTCTCTACCTTTCGTGTGACAACAGTTCCTGCGGCGTAACCTGCAGCCGGACGCGCTAACACACGTCCTCGAATCTCATCCTCGTCTGGGTGTAGCAAAATACCACTAGGTGTGGTGCTTCGTTTGCTGTTAACCATTACTGGCAGACCGTTCTGTACTAGCAACTTGCCTAAGTCGCCGGCGTCTGCCGTGGAGTTACTGCCAATAACGCCGCTTGCTAAAACAAACAAATGCGAGTCATTATCAACTTCAATGTCGTAGCACGGACGTAGTCCTAGTAATTTAAACGAACGTACAGATAACGCATCGGGTTGGCGTTTATCATATGTACCTGATGCTATACACGCCTTGAAATAACGTTTTGTAAGTTCTTTTGCAGGTAAAACTTCCCTAGAATTCAATAGGCTGTCGTCGGGTGGGGTTGGTCTGCTGCCCCTGTAAAACTGTGAATAGGCCTTCCGGTAAGCCTTCGGTGAAAACTGTAGAATTTTATGGTCCTCTGTGCAGCGCAGTTTCGTATACGTTGTGTTTGAACTGTTTAGTCCTAGTTCGTATTCGTAAACATCCTGCATACCTTGATCAAATGTTTTTGTTACTTTGACGGGCGCTACACTGCCTGCATTGTCCGAGCCCAAAACACGATCACCTACGACGATGTCTTCTATGTTTTTAGTTGATAGATCAGCCATACGCACTCGTGTACCTTGCATCCAGCAAGCTTTCGTAGCAATAGTAGCCTTACGCGTACCAAATGTACTTGCAAGAAAGTCAATAGGTCTTACACCCTCAGCGAATGAACGACGAACAAACATATCAATTGGATCATCTTTATAGTCTGTGTACAGCGCTGGGGTTGTGGTCATCGCTCGGTACTGCGCAGGGTTGCCCCGCGCACCTGACGCAATAATACCCGCAAGCGAGCTGCCCTTAGCGCGGCCGGCCTTCATTGCCAAGTCGGTAAGCTGTTCTGCGTACTTACCATATATAATCATCTTACGCTTTAACCTAAGTGAGTCGTCCTTGATAAGGTCGAGGCCAGCAAGTTCATTGTCCATGCTTTTGTAAATAGCCTCCTTGTCAAAGCCTGCCTCAAAGTCGGATAACCTCAACGTAGCACCTTGTAAGTAAACACTCTTCCGACCTAGGTCTTTTAAACCATTAACAAAAGACGCGTAACGCTCTGGGTCCTCTACGCTTACCGCGCGGACCATTTCGTTGATATCCTTTTTATCGTAGGTGTGGTCGTTGCTCCTCAGGTGCTCTGGGAGCATCTGGTTCACAAGCAGGTGTATAGCTTTTGGCATAACGTAGCATATTGCACATTCTTGCGTGCAATGCGAGTTTTATTATTCGGCTGTGTCCTGGACTTCTGCTTCAAGCTTTCGAAGGAACTTCTCTCGCTTCTTGGTGCTAGCCACGGAAGCCGTGAGAACCTCAGCGATGTCAGCAACAACAAAACCTTCTGCATCCTTTACGAGCCCTGTATCGTAAACAGGGATACCATGCGCTATACTATTCAATACCGAGAATGGGTTATAGGAGACCACGCCACGAATGTCATTAAATGATTCTGGGGGTGTCCCTGTCTTTATTGTAAATCGCTCCTCACAAGCTGCTGGTAGGTCGTTCACGGTGGCGCCGTAAACCCACAGAGGGTTTCCCGCTTCTTGTGTTGCATCTGCCAATGCTGTGAGCTCGGCCTGAGACGCTTTCTTGTTCCCTTTAAATTCAATTACGATCACAGCATCCTTAGCCTTACGTTCACGATTTACCGCGGGGTAGCTGATGATTCTACGAAGGTCTAAATTTTCAATGTCGGACACAATTTCAATACGTGCGTGCAGGCCTGTGAGTGCTTTAAGGTTCTCAGGTTCAGCTGTCTTCTCAGGCGAGGAACCAACGCTGTTTACGTGCTCATCTACGTGAACAATAGCCACATGGTTAACCTTAAACTTACTACGAAGACTTCGCAACTGTTGTGCGTATCGTGGTTCGTGAAAGTGATGAGAAACACTTCGTGGGAAGGTGCATAGGGTTGTTGTTAGCACTACACCTTCATAGCCTTCGTCCTCTCTCGCTTTGACGGCTGCTTTCATTACAGGACTGATGCCAAAGGAAGGAATGTTAAAATAAGTGAATTTATTTTTCATAAGATACACGACTTAAACAGCTTGTGGATGCTTGTCGAGTAAAAACTGAGGTTTATGCTCCCTACAGAGTTTAGTGCTACAACGTTCCAAATCCTGATTTACCTCGCCGGTTTCAACTGTGTGTAGCTCAGGTCTCCAGGTCACGACCAAGAGGGCATGGTCGCTCGTGAACCCGTGCAGGTGGTAAGGATGTATTGTAAATGATTCATCTGAGAGAAACGTTTTTCCAGACACCGTTTCTGTTATAGCACCATCAGCAACGAATACGTGTTCCTTGTTATGGTGTCTGTGAGCAGGAACTATTCCACCCTTTTCGAACACACAATTGGCCACTGTTAAGTCCTCGCTCGTAGCATTGTCTAGTGCGCATAATACCAACTTTACATTTGTGTACGCGTCAGGTTTGTCCAGCTGGTCGCTTGTAATACTAATAACCGCTTCCTTTGGAGCTAACCCTGATTCGTCGGGTTGCTCATCAATCACTTGAGAGAGCCTGCGTATGTAAGCGCGCTCCGTCTTTGCAAGAACCTCACACCCTTTGGATGCGTTCTTTGCATTTGTTTCCTTTTTGTTACGAAAGATATTATTTATAACCTGTATCATTATTCTTTACCTTTTCCTCAAGCAGGTTCACACGCGCGTCGATATGCGCCCGAGTATGTTCTGCTTCCTCCTTAACTTTCACCATGACTTCGGATTTTGACTTATCGATACCAGACAGTAGGTTGGTTAGCAAGTTAGAAAGGTCTTGTAGCGTAGATAAATTTTCTTTGTTTGATTCTCTAGCATACTTTTCATGCTCTCTGCCGGTGCGCCACAGGGCGACAATAACAACGGCCATAACTCCTACAACAGGAACAGCTTGAATTAAAGGTGTTAGAAAATGTAGGTTAGCAGAAGCTGTGGCTAATTCGATCATAATATGGGCACGATAAAGCGATTAGGGATTAACACAAGATTATTCCTCTAATAGTGTTGCTAGTCTTGAATTAACGTAGTCAATGTGCTCTTGTGTGACCAACACATTAGGGTTAGTACCTGGTAACCCTACCATGCATAACGGGTCTTCTTTCTTGCGTAAATGAAAGTAAAGCACAGCAAGGTGATAACGAGCGCCGCAGTCATGCAAGCCTTTGTGTAACTCTGGGTCTTTTAATATCTGAGCCGGATCGATCACTGTTTAATGATCTTACTGCATCTACTCCGATGGCGCAACCCAATACTCAGAACCGAGTGCGTTTATTGGTAGCGTCGCGTCGGTGGTCTGATCGAGCATGTTGCTATGTCCTGCATTGCTTTTATAAAGGCTGATGTTAATGTTCAGTGTCGTGTTCTCTGGGAGACGTTCTGGAATTTTTACTGACACGCAGCCTGTCAAAAATGCCGCGGCGTTGATTAAGATAAATAGTCTTAAAGGAATCAGCTCTTCGTATTGTTGGTTGAGTTTGTGTAGCATATTACAACGCAGGGCAGACGCCCGTTTTAAGGTAAGTAGATAGAAATTTGTGAGTCATGCTCACCGAGCGAGTTGAACCCTGCTGCTTGGCTGCGTAAATCAATGGAAACAGTTCGCTGTCCAGCACATCCCACAGGCCGATGACCCCATGGTTGGCGTCCGCCTCGTCCACTCGCACAGGCGCAGTGCCGTCTTTTGGATCATCGAGCCAGGTGATCTCAATGCCGAGAGCGTCGATCCCGTCCCGCACCGTGTGGTCGGTTGGGTTCATCAGCACAGGCTCGTAGTC
>Ga0306912_1000448_pt1 | contig 24397 bp, 9 predicted proteins | sample AntRauFillE10628_FD_190443 | JGI IMG/M metagenome (GOLD analysis project Ga0306912, IMG submission 190443) | Saline lake microbial communities from Rauer Islands, Antarctica - Metagenome Filla E10 #628 (v2) (version 2) | ecosystem: Environmental > Aquatic > Non-marine Saline and Alkaline > Saline... | reverse complement strand
GGCCGTAGCCGAACGACACGTCGCGCCAGCGCAGCGCCCCGGCGCCGCCCGGGGTCGAGGTGCCCGGCTCGTGGCGCGGTGCCGGGCGGTCGAGCAGGTCCAGCACGCGCCCGGCCGAGGCGGTCGCCCGCGACGCGAGGTTGAGCAGGAACCCGAGCCGGCGGACCGGCTCGCCGAGCAGGGTGATGTAGGTGGTGAAGGCGACGATCGTGCCGACCGTTGTGGTGCCGTCGGCCACCCGGCGGCCACCGACCAGCAGCAGCAGGGCGGTCGCGAGCCCGAGCACCCCCGACATCGCGGGGAACACCGAGGTGAAGATCCGGGCCAGCCCCAGGCGGCGCGCGAACACGACCTCGTTGTCGCGGTCGTACGCCCCCGCGGTGCGCTCCTCGGCGTGGAACGCCTGCACCACGCGGACCTGCGTCAGCGACTCCTGCAACCGGGCCGAGAGCCCGCCTCGGGCCTGCTGCAACGCCTGGAAGCGTGGGGTCAGCAGCCGCGCGCCGACCACGCCGAGCACGGCAACGAACGGCACGGCCGCGAGCGGGATCGGCGCCAGCGCCGGCTCGATGCCCCACAGCAGGAAACCGGTGCCGACCAGCAGCGCGATGATGTTGGCCAGGTCGGCCACACCGGTCGCGGCGAACGCACGGACCTGCTCGGTGTCGTCGGTGACCCGCGTCATCAGCTGCCCGACGCTGGAGCGGTCGTGGAACGCCATCTCGCTGTCGACCAGGTGGTCGAGCAGGTCACGGCGCAGCTCGGTGGCGACCGTCCGGCCGACCCACGCGGTGCCGTAGCGCTGCCAGAACGACACCACCGCGCGCACCAGCGCCAGCACCACGACCAGCCCCGCGCCGACCAGCAGACGCTGGCGCGTGTCGAGTCCGTCGGGCAGGAACGCCAGCGCGCCCGGCCGTTCGCCGATCGCCGCGTCGATGACGTCTCGCAGGAACAACGGCACGACCAGCGCGATGCCGCTGGCAACGAGCATGGCGCCGTACGCGCCGGCCGCCTGCCACCGGATCGGTCGCAGCCGACGCACGAGCCGGACCAGCGGGTGGCGGGCGAGGCGCCGCGCGGCACGCGGGTGGTCTGGCACGGTCATGGGCTCGCCTCGGTCCCGAACGAGGGAACCAGCGGCTGCCGGCCGGACGTCGACGCCGTGCCCCGGACACGGCGGGCCCCGGACACGGCGGGCTCCGGACACGGCGGGCTCCGGGATCAGAGCTGGAGGGGCGACCTCAGCTCCCTCACGGGCCGGATGGGCTCCCGACCGTCCCGTCGCCCGCGACCGGGGCACTGCGGGACCCGTCGGTACGACCCTGTTCGGTGGAGCCTGCGATCCCGACGACCCGGTCGCGGCCCTCGCGCTTGGCGGTGTACAGGGCCAGGTCGGCACGCCGGATCAACGTACGTGCGTCGTCGCTGTCGACGTCGAAGGACGCGACCCCGAAGCTCGCGGTGATCCGCTTCCGGTCGGCCTCCTCCTCGCCGACCTTCAGTGCCTCCCGGCAGCGCTCTGCGAGCGCGCACGCATCCGCGTGCGAGGTCCCGGGGGCGAGGATCACGAACTCCTCGCCGCCCCAGCGCCCCAGCAGGTCGGCCGCGCGGATCGCCGAGCCGAGCCGCTCGACCGCCGCCACGAGGATCTGGTCACCCACGTCGTGCCCGTACGTGTCGTTGACGGCCTTGAAGTGGTCCAGGTCCACCAGGACGGCGGAGAAGGGCTGCCGGTACCGACCGGCGTGGGCGACCTGCCGCATCAACTCCTCGTCGACCCGCCGCCGATTGGCGATGCCCGTCAGTGGATCGGTCGTCGCCTGCAGCTCCAGGATCTCCGCCCTGGCGCGGGCCACGGCCAGCCGTTCGACGTTCCGGGCCAGCACCCACACGACCAGGATCAGCACGAGGTGGCCGGCCGCGAGGAACACCACGACCCCGATCGAACCGCTGTCCGCCAGCATCCCCCCCGACGCGGACATCGTGGCACCCAGGTAGAGGACCACGTAGGTCCCAAACGCCACCATCGCCCCGCGTCGCGTGCCGAACACCAGGAACGCGAGCGCGAAGGCGACCCCGAACCAGGCCAAGCCCGCGACCAGCAGGCCGAAGTTGCCGGGTCGCGTGGCCGGCAGGAGCTCCCAGGTCAGCAGTCGACCCGCCAGCAGCAGCGAGGGCCCGATGACCACCCAGGCCCCCACGACCGTGAGCGAGACCCGTCGGCGCCACAGCAGGACGAGCAGCGGGCCGTTGACCGCCAGCAGGCCCAGCACCGTCAACTGACGGAAGACGTCGCGGGAGCCGAAGCCGACGAGCAGGATCGCGAGCACCAGCAGGATCGGGACGGCGAGCACGACCAGGTAGACCCGCCGTAGCGCCGTGTACTCGCCCTCACCAGCGCCCATCGCGCCCGCCGTCCATCGGACCTGGAACATCACGTGAGCAGAACCGCTCGGTGGCGGCACGGTACCCGGGGCGTCCCGGCACCCGTTGCTCCGAGGAACCTAGGACCGAGGCCGACCCCGGCGGTCGCCGGAGGCCGGAGGCCGGAGGGGCGCGTGGTGCGGCAGCGGCGCCGCTGTCACGGTCCTCCTCGGACAGCTCGAGACAACGAGTGGCCCCGGCAGGCCGCGAGGAACATCCAGAACTCCCGGTCAGCCACGTCGTGGGGCGACCGGCACACATCCACGGTCGCGTCGAGATCCAGATCCCCGAGCGCGTGAAGCGCCGGAGGGAGAGCTGCGCTCTCGCAGTCTCCCCGACGCGACTCGGCCCGACTCCTTGGCGCTCCCCGGCAGAGTTGACGGGCCGGTCGACGGCCTCAAGGAGCCGTCGGGCAGGCGGTCGCTGTGTCCGAAACGATGGCTGTCGGCGGCTCCGGACCTCCCGGAAGCGTCATCCGACGGTGGCGGGGTCCCCCTCACAGGTGTGGTTGCTCGGGTGGCCGGGGTGTCTGGGGCTGGTGTTGTCCTTCGTGCCGTCCCTGTCCACGATCGCGAGCTCGTCGTGGCCTGCGCTGCCCGGCGTGGTCACGTCCACCGCGCCGTCCGCCGTGGCCAGCCGCTGCAGCACGTCGATGAGGTCCGGCGACGGCTGGCGCTGGGTCCGCCCGGCGCCGTAGGCGCCGTCGCACACGATGTAGAGGTTGAAGGCGCCGTTCCAGTCGACCAGGCGGTCGCCCGGTGTCGGGCCGGCGTCGCCGCGGTCGGCCTGCAGGACGTCGGCGTCCCAGCCGCCGTACAGCAGGTCGAAGCCGTCGTCGGTCGCGGGGTCGCCATCCCGGTCGACGGCCGGTGCCACCGCCTGGAGCAACGGTCGGTCGGGCATCTCCGAGACCTTGAGGTCGAGCCAGTCGATGCCGTGGCCGCCGTAGACGCGGTCGTGGTCGATCCCGCCCCAGAGCACGTCGTCGCCGCGCGCACCGAAGACGACGTCGTCGCCGGAGCCGGCGTTGACCAGGTCGTCGCCCGCACCGGCGTGGATGCGGTCGTGCCCGTCGCCGCCGAGGAGCACGTCGGCCCCGCCGATGGTGACCCGTTCGAGCGTCACCTGTCGGACCACCGAGCCGGCCTGGTAGCTCGGCTCGTCGATGAACGGGCTCCTCGTGGTGACCTGCTGGGGGTCCGCCGAGAGCTGCTCGGCCGGGACGCTGACGATGGTGCCGAGGTCGCCGACGATGCCGTCGTCGCCCGCGTCACCGCAGATCACGTCGCCGCCGGGGACTGGCTGGCCCGAGAGCGTGGTCTGGCCGCAGCTGACCTCGACGTCCCAGACGCCCGGGTCGTCGAGCTGGCCGTAGAGGTCGTCGTCGCCGCCGTTGCCGCGGACGAGGTCGCTGCCGAAGGTGACGCCAGGTCCGATGTCCGCCATCGTCACCGCGCGGGGCGAGCGGTCGCCGGTCGAACCGTTCACGGTGCCCGTGGTGCTCGCGATCCGGCCGTTGTCGCCGAGGACGACGTCGTGGCCGTCCCCGACCCCCGAGCCGTCGCCGGCGCTGCAGTCCTGGACGTGCCAGTCCTCCACGTCGGTGCCGCAGTCGTCACCAAACAGTCGGTCGCCGGTGTCGAGCAGGCCGGTCGGGTCGCTGGCCGGGGCGATGACCCCGTCGTTGGCCGAGCCCCCGCCGAGCACGTCGTCGTGGCCGGGCCCGCCGAACACGGTGTCGGCGCCGACGTTGCCCTCGATGGCGTCGTCGCCCGCGCCGCCGTCGATCCGGTCGGCGCCTCCCTGCCCGAAGATCCGGTCGTCGTCGGCCGCGCCGGACAGCACGTCGTCGCCGAAGGCCGTCGCGTCCGGGGAGCTCGTCGTCGTCGCGACGTCGAGAAGGACGATCGAGGTGCGCGTGAGCACGGCGTTGTCGCCGGCGATCACGTCGCGCCCGCTGCCACCGTCGACGACGTCGGCGTCGTCGAGCCCGTCGGTGGCGTCGTGGCCGCCGACGAGGAGGTCGTCACCAGTGTCGCCGGCGAGCGTGTCGCGGCCCCACTGGCCCATGAGGTGGTCGTCGCCGGCGCCGCCGTGGACGACGTCGTCGCCGGCGCCGTTGCGGACCGTCGGGTCCTGCGAGCGGTGCCGCGGCTCCGGCCGGTCGACGAGGTAGGTGCCGTGGTCGCCGAGCAGGACGTCGTCGCCGGCGTCACCGTGGAGCTCGTCGTCGCCGGCGCCGCCGTGGACGACGTCGCTGCCGGGCCCGCCGTGCAGGACGTCCACGCCGCCGGAGGACAGCTCGGCGCCGAGGAGTTCGTGCAGCGGCGCGAGCGACCCGTCGGTGCGGTCGCCGTCACCGGCGTTGCCGAGCACGACGCCGGCGCTGGCGCACGGCGCGCCGTAGCAGCCCCTGGCCAGGTCGCCGAGGACCAGATCGTCGCCGCTGCCCGCCGTGATGCTGTCGTCGCCCTCGCCGCCGAGGACGACGAGGTCGAGCGCCGAGCCCTCCGCGTCGACGACGTCGTCGCCCTGTTCGGTGTTGAGCACGAACATGCCCTGGTCGGCGTCGAGGTCGAGGGTCACGTCGTCGTCGCCCGCGCCGGTGTTGAGCGTGGTGATGGTGCGCACGCCGTCGTCCGACCGGGAGCTCGTCACGTTGGCGGTGTCGTCCTGCTGCGACGTCCACACGGTGACGCCGCGGGCGAAAGTGCCGCTGGCTTCGTAGGTGATCGCCCCGGTTGCAAGGCCGGTGACGGTGTCGGCCCCCATCAGGATCGCGCCGTCGCCGACGGTCGCGTCCTCGTCGCTGACCATCAGGACCTGGTCGCCGTCGCCGCCGTCGACCACGAGGTCGCCAGCGATGTCGTCGACCGTGCCGAGCAGGTGCTGGGTCGGTGTCGCACCGGGTGTCTCGAACGCAGCGTCCGAGACGTGGAACCGGTCGTCGCCCTGCGCGCCGTGGACGGTCGTGGTCGTGCCCGCGGGCAGACCACGGACGTTGACGGCGTCGCCGGCGCTGCCGAGGGTGACGTCGACGGTCTCGACGGCGAGGTGGGTGACCCCGTCGCCGGACATGGCGGCCTGTGTGAGCTGGCCTGCGTCGACGTCGGCCCTCGCGCCGTCGCCGAGCAGCGTGGTCAGGTCGCGGACGCGGTCGGCGTCGAAGCGCTGCGCCAGCGCCGCGCCGAGGTTGTCCAGGTACAGCGCGTCCGCACCGGGCCCCCCGTCGACGTGCAGCAGGGCGTCGAGGCCGGAGAGGTCGCCGCCGACCGTCGGGGCGGTCGAGCCGACGTCGACGCGGTCGCCGCCGCCGTCGCCGAGGACCTTCGTGCGTCCCGAGGTTGCCCGGACACGCAGGTCGTCGGCGCCGTCGCCGCCCCGGACGACGGTGTCACCGTCGTGGGTGTCGGTGACCAGGAACGTGTCGGCGGCGCTGCCGAGGCGCACCTCGACACGTCCGGTCGTGTCGACGTCCGAGATCTCCGGCGGTACGCCGAAGCTCTCGTAGGTGATGCCGCCGTCCAGCGACCGGGTTCCGATCGTGACGTCGCCGCCCATGCCGAGACCGCTGATCAGGGACGGGTCGAGCTGGCCGGTGTCGGCGCCGGTGTGCCCGGACGCGTCGACCAGGAGTCGGTCACCGAGGTCGGTCGTGCGTCCGAGCAGGGTCGGCACGTTCGGGGCCGCGGCGGACTCGTCGGGGAGGAGGATCGCGGGGACCACCGACGCGTCGAACAGCGGGTCGATGTCGCCGCTGGCGGTGACCGGTCCCTGGATGGCCGTGACGTCGCCGGCAGAGCCGACCACGACCAGGTCGCTGTGCTCACCGCCGTAGACGCGCAGGGCAGCGGTCGCCAGGGTGGAGCGGACCTCGAAGACGTCGTTGGACTCCAGCCCGTGCGCGACGACCAGCTCGATGTTGGTGTACTCGTCGTCGCGGCCGCAGTCGGTGACGTCGACGCGGAAGTCGTCGGGGTCGGACGCCGAGGTGTCCTGCACGCAGATGCGGACCGCGCCGTCCTCGATGATGAACCCGTCGTGCAGTTCGGTGCCGATGATGATGAACGTGTCGAACCCGGGCCCGCCGTCGATCCTGACGGTGGCGTTGGCGGTGTACTCGAACGTGTCGACGCCGACGCCGCCCTCGAGGCTGACCAGGGAGTCCGAACGGACGAACGCGCGAACGGTGAAGGTGTCGTCGCCCTCCTCGCCGAACAGGTTCACGAGGTCCTTGTTGCTGTAGACGGTGAACCGGTCGTTGCCGTCACCGCCCCGGACGGACAACTCGTGGGAGTTTCCGAACGACAGCCAGCCGCGGGTGGTGTCCTCGGACCGGAACCCGTCGAGCCGTCCGTCGTTGGGCAGCGTGGTGTCGTTGCCGGCGACCTGGCCGACCTGGAAGGCGTCGTCGCCACGTCCGCCGACCACCTCGGTCTCGGTCGCGATGTCGTCGAAGGCGATCGTGTCCGCGCCGTCGTCGCCGTCAATGGTCAGCAGGTCGATGGTGCTGTCGTAGGTGATGCGCTCGACCGGGCGGTCGTCCGCGGTTCCGGGGGCGATCCAGGCGACCATGCCCTGGTCGGCCGGCGGGACGATCGCGTCGTCACTGCCGGTGTCCCCGGTGGAGCCGCCACCGGAGGCCGCGCCGGTGGCGCGTGCGAGGATGGTGTCGTCGGCGAGGGTGCCGACCACGGCGAGCGTGTCGCCGTCCGTCGACCCACTGTCGGTCACGTCGATGGTGCGGTCCACACCGCCGACCAGGACGGTGACGTCGTCGTCGCCCCCGCGGCCATCGAACGTGAACCCGTCCGGCGCGTCGCGGGTGAGGCGGAACGTCTCGCTGCCGCTGCCGCCGAGCACGTGCTCGATGGCCCCGGACGGGTAGTAGAGGCGGTCGCCGGCGGGTGAGGTGAGCTCGACCTCGTCGAACATCATCACCCCGGTGATCGTCGTGGTGGTCAGCAGCTCGACCGTGTCGTCGCCGTCGTGGTCGTCGATCAGGTCGTCGCCCCAACCGGCGCGGACCTGGAAGGTGTCGTCGCCCGCCTCACCGTCGAGCTCGTCGTTGCCGGTGCCGCCGTCGAAGGTGTCGTTGCCTGCGCCGCCGCCGACGACGTCGTCGCCCGCCCCGCCGGTGAGTGTGTCGTTGCCCGGTCCGCCGGTGAGGTGGTCGTCGGCGCTGCCGCCGATGAGGGTGTCATCGCCCTCGCCGCCGTCGAGGTAGACGGGCACGCTGACCGACGCGTCGACGGTGACGGTGTCGTCGCCGGCGCCGAGCTGCCCGCGGATGGCGGTGACGTCGGTGAGCTTGAACCGCTTGGTGTCGCTGCCGCCACCAGACCAGCTCACCACGAGGTGCGTGGCGGTCTGGGTGATGGTGTAGTCCTCGGTCTGGCCGGGGCTGGTCTGGAGTCGCTCGGCGATGCGCGGGCCGGCGTTGAGCATGATCTCACCGTCGACCAGCGTGGCGATCTGGGGGCGTACGGGGCACGAGACCGACACGTCGAAGATCGTGCCCGCTCGCTGCCACGAGTCGCTCCAGACCGTGAGGCCGAGTGCCCTGGCGCGCCCGGCCAGGTAGAGGTCCCAGTCGAACTGGGCGCTCGGCCGGAAGATGCAGAGGAAGGCGCTCCCCCGGGCCTCCGCGGTGCTGCTGTAGTAGTGCTCGTTGGAGATCGTGACCATCTCGTCGAGGTGCATGCGGCCGTCGCCGCGTCCGAGCGCGGGCAGGACGGGGGACTCGTCGTACAGGTCCAGTCCGCCGGTGAGGTTCACGCCGCCGGAGCCGCTGAAGCTCGCGGAGGCGACGTCGATGCCGGCCACGTCGATCGCGGCGCGACCGTTGACCGAGGCGCGAACCGAACCGCCGAGCGCGACCTCCTGGCGGTCACGGCCGAGCTCGTCGTAGGCGTCGATCAGGTAGACGCCGTTGAGGGGGTTCCCGCCGGCCGTGAGGCCGGACGAGTCGTAGCCCATGCCGACCCGGAGCGTCAGCCCGAGGTTGCCGTTGAGCCCGACGGTGAGGCTGCCCTTGATGATGCCGGCGTCGATGGCGAACAGCGTCTTGTTGAAGTTGATGCTCGGGCCGATGGTGATCCCGGGTGGGGCGATCTCGATGAAGGTGACGTCGCCACCGACCTCGCCGGACAGCACCATCGTGGCCAGCGCCATCGGGTCGTCGAGGATCGGCAGGCTGACGATCCGGCCGAGCGAGCCCGTGCGGGTCGTGGCCGACCCGGTGGCGGAGCCGGGCGAGGTCGTGCGTCGGCCCGCGTTGTTCGGCGGGGCGGTGCTGGCCAGCGTGGGCTGGCCGCCGGAGCTGCGGCTGTACCCACCGGTCTGGCCGAACACGGCCTGGAGCTGGCCGAGGGCCGCGGTCAGCGGCTCGATGGCGGTGTCCCACTCGGTGTTGCGGTTGAACTGCACGCCAGCGGAGTGCGTCACGTCGACCCAGCCGAGCTGGATGGCGCTGCTGTTGACCTCAGCGAGGTCGTCGACGAGGGTCTCGTTGAGGTCGACCAGCGCGGTGAACAGCGTCCACGACGGCTGGCCGGCCAGCGCCGTGCCGGCCAGGTCCTTGACGGTTGCGTCGAGCAGGTCGACCCGTGTGTTGAGCACCGAGCTGACCGCCGGGACCTTCGCCAGCGGGTTGTAGTCGACCAGTTCGCTGACCACCGGCAGGACGACGCCGTCGATGATCGAGCTCGCATCGAGGGTGATCTGGTCCTCCCCGGCCCCAGTGCCTCCGAGCCGCAGCGCCGGCGAGCCCAGGGAGCTGCCTACCTGTCCGAAGGTGTGGTCGATGTCCCAGTCGACGTAGACCGGGACGGTCACGCGGGGCGCCATGGGCAGGTCGGTGCCCTCGCCGGGCACGAGGATCGGCAGGTCGAGGTCGATGTCGGCCTGGAGCAGGGGCGTGACCAGGCGGTCGGGCTGGGTGCGCCGGCTGGTCAGCGAACGCAGCGGCAGCTTGTCCGGCAGGCTCAGCGAGAAGCCGGCGGCGTTGAATGCGGGGCCGAGGGTCCCCCCGATGGTCGCCGTCCCGTTCGCGATCTCGGCGACGCGCAGGCCCCCGACGGAGACGGGCACGTCGATGTCGCTCGCGCTGAGGCGGGTGTAGATCTCGAACCTGCCGTCGGCGCCGCCGGCGAGGTAGAAGCCGTCGGTCAGGTTGATGCCGAAGCCGACCTTCAGGCCGTAGCCGGCGGTGATCTGCGGGGTGAGGGCCGCGTCGACGTTGAAGACCGGGTCGAGGTCGATCCCGCCCTCGAGCCGGAGGGTCGGACCGCTGCCGTCGTTGAAGGTGACGGACTCGCCGAGCTCCAGCGTGACGAGCAGGTCGGCCAGGTCGGCGACGGTGGTGATGTCGTCACCGGCCGCGTCGGTGGCGGAGACGGTGACCGAGCAGCCGGGCAGGCTCGGGCACACGGCGGCGTCGAGCTCGCCCTCGAGTGCGTCGACGAACAGCTGCGCGTCGCCGTCGGCGGTCTGCCACAGCCCGTCGACGGTGTCGGCGAAGGTCTCCAGGTCCTGCCCGGCCGCGACCAGGTCACCCGTCGCGTCGCCGAGCAGCGGCAGCTCCGTGCCGAGGGCGTCGGAGCGCTCCAGGGTGCGGCCGAGGAAGCGGGTGCCCTCGATGACGCCGACCACGAACGTGCGCATGTCGGGCCGGAGGCTGGAGATGTCGATCGAGACGTCGTTGGTGCCGGGCCTGCCCGCGACCAGGTCCGCCAGCGTGCCGTCCGCGCGGATGTGGCCCGTCGGACGGGAGACCTGCAGGTCGACGTCGTACGTGCCGGTCCAGCCGAGCGACACCAGGTCGCCGGTCTCCAGACCGGTGCGCATCTCACCGACCGTGACGCGCCCGTCGCCGGTGTAGGCGCTGCCGAAGGCGGCGTCGGCGCCGCCGTCGACCAGGATCGTGCCGTCCAGCGCCGAGGTGATCGGTCCGAGGTAGACGCCGCCGGACACGACCGCGTCGACCGACGCGTCGAAGCTCGGTGCGCCGCTGACGAAGACCCGGTCCTCGAACCCGGTGCCGTCGTACAGGATCCCGAACGTCGGGGCGAAGTCGACGCTGGCGGTCGCACGCACCGTGGCGCCACCCTCGGCACCGGCGATCGGCAGCGGCTGGCCGACCAGGTCCTCGAGGTCGAGGCTCAGCGGGTACTCGCTCGTGACGCTCCACAGGGTGCCGCTGCCGCCGGCGCCCAGCGCGAACGCGAGGTGGTCGCCGGTGACCTCGACGCCGATGGCCGAGGGCATGCCGAGGTCGCGCAGGGCGTCGGACAGCGCCGCCTCGAACGAGGTCAGGTCCTGCGGGTCCCGGGCCTCGACGCGGTCGGCGAGGTCGACGAACCTCTGGGAGAACCCGACCATCTCGGCGATGCTCACGCCGACGAACGGGATCTCCTGCGCCAGGTCGTCACCGGCCAGGCCGGTGAACTGCTCTGCGACGGACCCGAGCAGTGCCAGGACGTCGGTGGGTGACAGGTCACCGACGTCGCGCAGGTCGCCGAGGTCGGTGGCGACCACGATCCGGTCCGCGGTGGGCGTGCCCGACGATCCCAGCAGCGTCGACCGGGTCTCGAACATCGGGGTGGTGCCGTTGTCCAGGGCCGACAGGAACCCGCGGACCTCCACGGTCGGTGACGCACCCGGCAGCAGGGAGTTGGACAGGGTGAACTCGGCGGTGAGGTCCTCGGTGCCGGTCGCGATGGTGGCGTCCAGGACGCGGGTGAAGTCCAGCGCGTCGGCGGCGTCGGCCAGCTCGGTCATGTCGATGCGACCGTCGGGGGTGGCCCCGGGGTCCTTCAGCTGCAGCGACACGCTCGGGTTCAGCGTGGTGATGTCGCCACTGACACCCAGGTCGAGGAACCCCAGGTGCGCGTCCGCGCCGAGGCCGCTGCCGGTGACGTCGAGCGCCACGGTCGCCACGTCGGTGGCGACGGCGGACGCGTCACCGGTGGAGACGTAGGCCCGTTCGCCGACGCCGGTGAGGCCGTCGTCGAGCCGGAACCCGAGCGTGAGGGTGAAGGTGGACGTGGCCGTGCCGGTCCACGTGCCGGAGCGGCCCGTCAGGCGGATGTCGGACAGCTCGTCGCCGAGCGCGAGGTCGAGCGTGGGCGCGCCGTCGGTGAACAGGGCCGTGCTGGTGGTGAAGTCCAGCGCGTACTCGATGCGGTCCCCGGTGATGGTCACCGGGGCGAGCACGGTGCTGCAGTCCGCGACGGTGTCGACCAGTGCCTGGTCGCACAGCAGGTGGACGAGCTCCTGGGCGGTCGGAGGGTTGCTCAGCCCGAGGTCGGCGAGCAGGCCGGCCGCGCCGGCGGTCTCGCCGATGTCGGCCCCGCCCAGGGCGTCGACCAGCGGCTGGACCTGCGTGCCGACGCTCGTCCCGAGGTCGGCGAGGTCACCGATCGAGCGGTTGACCAGCGGGAGCGCGGTGCCCATGACATCGTGGTTCTCGGCCTCGTCGAGCCAGCTCGACATCCAGCCGACGATGGCGGCGACCTGCGACGCGGACAGGTTGGTGAACCGGTCGATCCCCGCCGCGGTCAGCCCGGAGTGGTCGAGCGTGAGGTTCGCGGTCGGGTCGTTCGGGTCGATCGGGTCCCAGTCGGCCGACACCAGTGGCACGCCCCCGTCGCCGGCGGGCTGGCCGTAGCTGGTCGTGCCGGTGCCGGCCGCGATCGTGATCTGGTGGACGTCGATGCCTGCGGTGCCAGCGAAGCCGAGCTCGGCGCCGAGGTCGCCCGGTGCGCAGGTGGTCGCGGTCCCGGCGCAGGTCAGGTCCACGACGACGTCCGCCGCGACCCGGGCCGACAGCGCCGGGGCGCCGACGCTCACGAACCCGAGACGGCCCGAGGCGTCCAGGGTCGTGTCGAGGGCCGTGGTGATGGTCAGTTCGTCGCTGCCGCTGGCGTCGATCCCGGGGGTGGCCCCGCCGAGGTCGACGGTCAGGGCGCCGGTCAGGTGCAGGCCGGCGCTGACGGGCGCGTCGGTACGCAGCTCCAGACCCAACTCCTGGACCTGGACACCACCGGTCGCGCTGATGGTCGTGCCGGTCTCGCTGGGGTCGAACGCCACCGTGGCGTCCCGTCCGGCGAAGGTCAGCGTGTCGACACCGGGCAGTGCCTCGACCGCCGCGACCAGCGCCTGCTGCGACTCGCCCGGGCTGCGTGACAGGTCGGCGAGGCCCTCGACGAGCTCGGACAGCGTGCGGTCACCGTCGAACCAGTCGCCGGCCAGAGGCACGGATGCCTGCTCGAGGGGGAACGTCGCACCCTGGAGCACGGCCAGGGTGGCGTCGAGGTCAGCGTCGGTGAGGGTGATCACCGCGGCGTCGGCGGGGAACGCCTGTCCGTCGGCGGTGTAGACGTCGCCCACGGTCACCGTGGTGTCGTTCGGGATGATCGCCGTGGCGAAGTCCAGGACCCAGGTGGTGGCGTCGGGCCCCGGGACCACGGTGAACGCAGGGGCGGTGCCACCGGTGACGGTGACGGCGAAGTCGGCCGCCGCCAGCGCCCCGCTCCCGGACAGCACGGGCGGGTCGTCGTCGCTCTCCGTCGTCTCGGCGTAGGCATCGACGCTCAGCACGACCGTCACCTGCGTGTAGGACGGACCTGCCGTCGCCGACACCAGACCCGGAGCCGGCTCGGCCGCCAGCGCCAACGCTCCGATGGTGAGCAGCGCGATGAGCGCCGCCAGCGGGATGTAGCGGACGCGCTTCATGGTGGGCCCCATGCCGTGACCGTCGTGTGACCGTCGACCGACTGGGCATCCCTACTCCACTTCGCGTCGATTGTCAACGGTCATTTGGAACTCACCGCTGACGGTCAACAGAGCTCACCGTTGGCGGACATGAGATCTCACCGTCTGCGGACAGCAGATCTCCCCGGTTGGTGCGTCATGTGAGTGGTGTGACCCCCTTGCCGTCGCGGGCTTGGGCGAAGCGGTAGCTGTCGCCCTCGGTGACCACCAGGTGGGCGTGGTGCATGAACCGGTCGACCGCCGCGGTGGCGATCGTGGCCGGGAGCAGCTGGTCGAACCCGCCCGGGTGCACGTTGGAGCTGATGGCGACCGAGCGGCGTTCGTAGGCGGCGTCGATGACCCGGAACAGCGCTTCGGCGGCTTCGACCGGGACGGGCAGCAGCCCGATGTCATCGACCACGACCAGGTCGGCCTTCAGCACCCGGCCGATGGCCTTGTCGACGGTGTCGTCGGCCCGGTGGCGGGTCACGAGCGCGCCGAGGGTCTCGATGGTGAACCACGACACGGTCAGCCCGTCATCGATCGCGGCGTTGCCCAGCGCCTCGAGCAGGTGGGACTTGCCGGTGCCGGACGGTCCGACCACGGCGAGGTTCTCCGCGCGGCGGATCCACTCCAGCGTGCGTAGGGCCTGTTGGGTTGGGGGTGGGATGGTGGAGGCGGAGTCGCGCCAGTCGTCGAAGGTCTTGCCGGACGGGAACCGGGCGCGCTTGCGTCGGTTGCGGATCGTCGCCGCGTCACGCCCTTCGGCCTCCTCTTGGAGGAGCACACGCACGACCTCGGCGGGGTCCCAGCGTTGGGCCTTGGCGGTGGGCAGCACGTCGGCTGCGGCCGCGCGGAGGTAGGGCATCCGCAGCCGCTTGGACAGGACGGTGATCTCGGACAGCAGCTGGTCGGAGGTCGTGGTCATCGGCCGACCTCCTGCCAGCGGCCGGTGCCGTTCTGCAGGCTGTGTGCCTCGGAGATCGGCACGATGGTGCGGTCGGGGTCGGCGGTCCGGCGGCGGTGGGCGAGGATCGAGGCGAGGTCACCCTCGGCGAACCTGCCCGCTTCCGCAGCCGCGGCGAGCGCGCCGTCGACCTGCTTTACGCCGTAGACGGCGGCGAACTCCACGGCCTGGTCCATCTTGACGTTGACCCTGGATGTGCCCGCAGCGGCTGCGCGCACGAGCCATGCGGCAGCACCTGGGCCGAGCTGCAGGAACGCGGCCTCGCCCGGTGTGCGCGGCTGTGGGGTGTGGTCAAGGATCCGGGAGTTGGAACGCTGCGGGTAGTGGGCCAGGTCCAGCTGGGGGTTGCCCGGCGCCGCGGTGTGGTGTCGTGCGACCTCACGCACCCCGGACTCGCCCTTGTGGACGATCACGACCTCCTCGCCGTCCACGCGGACCCAGACGCTCTGGTCGACCAGCTGGTGCGGGACCGAGTAGCGGGTGCCGCCCAGCGAGATCACGCTCTCGCGGGTGACCACACGGGTCTCGCCCAACGCCGCGACGTGCGGGTCGGCCGGGACACGGTGCAGCCGGACCTGTTCCTCGCCCAGCATGTCGGCCGGCCTGCGGCGCGTGACCCGGTGGGGACGGTGGTTGACCTTGGCCATGAACGTCTCACACGCCGTGCGCAGCTCGGCGAAGCTGCCGTAGGCGTCGCGCAGGTTCACCGTGGTGGGGACCAGGTCGGCCTTGGCGATCTTCACGGTCGCCTCCGAGCCGCCCTTGGACTCCGGATCGGCCGGCACGCACGTGGTGATCTGGGTCCCGTAGTGGCGACCTGCCGCGGCGATCTCCGGATGCCGGATCGGCACCCCGGCGACGTGGCTGGTGGTGACGGTCTTCTCGTTGTCGGTCAGCACGTAGGTCGGCACGCCGCCGATGGTGCGCAGCGTCTCGTCCAGGCACGCCAACACCGTGGGCAGCGTCCGGTCCCACACCGGGATGACCACCCGGAATCGGCTCCAGGCCAGCCACGCGCAGAACAGCAGCGTCGCCCGCCCCGCGATGTCCGGACCGGTGCCCCAGTCGAACTGCAGCCACGCGCCCGGCTCGGCGATCCACGGCCGATACACCCGCCGGCGGCCTGCCTTGAAGTCCTTCTTCGCCTCGGCCACCGCGCGACGCGTCGTGCGGTCCGAGCCGTCGAACCCCAACGCGACCAGCCGCTCGTGGACCACGTCCGCGCGGATGTCGCCCTCCGAACGTTCGACCAGCTCCTCGACCTTGGGGCGGAACCCGTCGATGATCGACGGCCGCTCCACGTCATCGTGCGGCCCCAGGCCGCGTTCGCGCCGCTCCACGTGCAGCTTGACGGTGTTCTTGTCGCAACCGGCCGCTCGGGCCGCGCCGCTGTAGCTGTCGTGGAGGTCGTAAGCCTCAAGGATTTCCATGATCTCTCCGGCATGCTTGATGTCGGTCCCTTCCGGTTCGAGTCGCATCAACACGTCTCGTGATACCGGGAGGGACCACCCACATCCGCCAAGCGGCGGAACGGGCAACGGTCAGGACCGGGGAGCTTCGCTGTCCATCAGCAGTGAGCTTTGCTGTCCATCACCGGTGAGAACCGATGTCCGTCAGCGGTGAGAAAACCATGGCCGCGGACAGTCGATCCGGTCGGTTCTGCGCCATACCGGCCACGAAGGTCGTCACGACTGCCCATACGTTCAGTGTCTGACCGGCCGCGAAGCGTCACTGGTCTCGGGGTGCTGGTCGAGCAGGGATCCTCCGGGCGATTCTTGACGCGACGCGACCGGCGGGTCCCGACCGTGGCCCCCATGGTCACACCGGCCACACCCTCGGGAAGCGCCCTGGGTCGGCGCACTGCTCCATCACGACCCTCGCCCCACAAGCCCAGCCGGATGGCGCCGCCGACACCATCACGGGATCCCTGTCAACGGGACGGCAGCCCGCCCGGGCGCGCGATCGCAGCGGGCGCACGGTCCGGACCGTGCGCCTCCGGCCCGTCGCTGCGTGCCTCTGCCGCCTCCACCGGGGACGGTGGGGCGCCGGGGCCGGCCGACTCGAGGTCGTCGTCCGGACCGAGGTCCGTGTCAGGGTCTTCGGTCCGGCTGGGACGGGTCCCAGACCATCGAGCTGGAGAGGGGACTCGAACCCCTGGCCTATCCCTTACGAGGGGATTGCTCTACCAGCTGAGCTACTCCAGCGTGCTCGTCACGGGTGACGACACACCGACGCGCAAGGCGCATCGGCCGCCGAAGGGTAGCGGTCGGACCCGGGCCCCGACCACGCGCACGGGGTGCGGTCGCCGTCCGCACGTGGCTGATGTGGCAGGCTCGACCGTCCACCCCCCAGCTGCCCGCCGGAGCCCGCCCGATGCTGCTCTCGACCAGCACGCCCGCGCCCTCCGACCCGCCGATCGACGCGGGCGAGGTCGCCGACGCTGCCGAGGCCGCCGGCGAGGCGGTCGTGGACCTCGTGGGGGCCGCGCTGGCGCTCGGCGTCGGGGCCCTCATCGGCGTGGTGCTGACGATCCTGCTGTTCCGGGCCCTGTTCCGGTTCTGGCGGACCCCGTTCGGGATGGAGGCCCGGCGTCGCGGGCGCACCGGCAGGCGGCTGGCCGGTGCGGCGCTCGGGGCACTCGTCGCCGAGCGCACGATCGAGCTCGGCACGCGCATCGAGGGGCTGGTCCAACAGGCGCTGGTGCTGCTGCTGGTCGCGGGCCTGACGGCCTTCGGCATCTCGCTGCTGCGCTCGGCCGAGGTCGCGGCGATCGAGACCTACGACACCGCTGCCCCCGACAACCTCCACGCCCGGCGGCGGCGCACCCAGTTCCTGGTGCTGCGCCGGGTCGGCACGGCGTTCCTGATCCTGCTCGGCCTGGCGATGGCGCTGCTGACGTTCCCGTCCGCGCGCACGGTCGGCCAGTCGCTGCTGGCCTCGGCCGGCGTGATCGGCATCATCGCCGGTGTCGCGGCGCAGGGATCGTTGAAGAACCTCATCGCCGGGATCCAGATCGCGGCCGCCGAACCGATCCGGCTCGGCGACGCGGTGCTCGTCGAGGGCGAGTGGGGCTGGGTGGAGGACATCACCGTCACGACCGTCGTGATCAAGGTCTGGGACCGGCGCCGGCTGGTCTACCCGACCAGCTGGTTCACCGAGAACCCCTTCCAGAACTGGACGCGCAAGGACGCCCAGCTGCTCGGGCAGGTCACCCTGGTGCTGGACCACCGGGCCGACGTCGCACGGCTGCGCGAGGCTGCCGGCGAGGCGGTGACCGCCAGCGAGCACTGGGACGGCGAGACCTGGGTGGTGCAGGTGATCGACGCCGACGAGCACGGCATGACCGTGCGCGTGCTGATGACCGCGGTCGACGCACCGACGGCGTGGGACCTGCGCTGCGAGGTGCGCGAGCGGCTGCTCGCCTGGCTGGTCGCCAACGACCCGAAGGCGCTGCCGACCCACCGGCTGCTGCCCCACGAGTGATCCCCCCGAGTGATGCCCCCCGAGTGATGCCCCGGACCGCCGGGCGGTCTACGTCGTGCTGGCCAGCATCGGTGCCAGCGAGCGCAGCCGCAGGTCGACCTGCTCGCGGTACTCGACGGGGCCGAGCCGACCCGGGAGCGTGGTGGTCACCTCGCGCCGCTCGCGCAGGGGCATACCGGTCGCCGGCTCGACCCACGCCTCCAGCACACCCCTGCCGTCGACGTCGTCGCCCGACTCGGTGTACTCCAGTCGCAGGTGTGCGGCGCGCACCGTGGTGCCGTCCCCGAGCGTGACCTGTGCGTCGGCGAGCTGGACGAGCGTCCCCGCGATCGTCGAGTCCGCCCCCTGGCAGCGCACGGTGACCCTGCGCCCCTCCCGGCCGTCGAGCCGGTGCAGGTCCGCCGGGTCGCAGCGGTGGGTCGTGCTGACCGTCTGCCCGGGCAGGCTGCGCTGGGCCATCCACGTGTCGAGCCGCAGCGTCGCACCCGCCACCGAGTGGGTGCGGACGTCCCGGCTGCCCCCACCGGCGTCGAGGTCGAGCACCCAGCCGCTGTCACCAGCGTGCGTGACGCTGCCGCTGACGGTCGCCGGCAGGGCACGGCGCGCACCGTCGACGTGGACCTCCTGGAAGCCGGTCGCGTCGTAGGCGTAGGACCCCTCGGCCGGCAGCCGCAGCGCCGTGGCCGGCTCGGACCCGTCGGACGGTGTCGCGCCCGGACCGGGGCTCGCCGTGGCCGGCGGCGGTGCGGTCGTCGTCCCGCCCGAGCCGCCATCGCCATCGCCGTCGCGGTCGCCGTCGCCAGTGGCGTCGGGGTCGCCGTCGCCAGTGGCGTCGGGGTCGTCGGCGTCCGGGGCGTCGGGGTCGTCGGGGTCGTCCGCCTCGGGGTCGGGGCTCGGGGTCACCGCGTCGGGCGTCGGGGACGTGGCGACGTCCGGCGCGTCACCCGCCGGGTCGCCCTGCCCCGCGCCCTCGGCGCTCGGCGCGTCGGCGCCCGGCTCACCGCCGCTGCGTGCCACCACGACGGCCACGTTCGCGGCCACCAGCGCCGCCGCGACGGCGAGCAGGACCTGCGGGGGCAGGCGCACGGTGGCTCCGCTGGTCGAGGTGGCGGCCGGGAGGAGGTCCGGGCGGGGCCCGGGGGCGGGTCGGGGGTGGGTCGGTCCGGACCGTACGCGGCGGTCCCGACGCCGTGCGTCCACAGCGCCTCGACGGCAGCCCGGGCGTGGCGGGCGGGTGCGTCGTAGGACGGTGCGGCGACGACCCGGGAGCAGCCCGTGACCGACGACCCCACCGGCATCGGCCCACCGCCAAGGCTGGACCTCGCCGACGTCGAGCGGCTGCGTGCGGCGCTCGACGAGGCGCGGCGGCTCCTGGACCGTCTGCTGGACGAGCGGGCGTCCCGCAGCACCGGGCTCGCCGGCTGGCACGGCGGCCACCGGCAGCGCCACGACCGCCGCGAGCAGGACGCGCGTGAGCTCGGCGCGGACCTCGACGCCGCGCTGCGCCAGCAGCGCTCGCGGCTGGACGACGAGGTCGCCCGCCTGCTCGCCCTGCGCCACGCCCGTGGCGGCCCGGCCGCGCGCGCCGGGTGGACGGCGCGGACGAGACTGCCGTGCCTGCTCGGGCGCTGACCCCGCCGGGCGGGCGCAGCACCGGTGCCGACCCCGAGGCACTGCGTGCAGCGGTCGCCGGCGGGGCCGGGGCGGCGTTCGCGCTCGACCGCGCCGTCGAGGCAGTGCGCCGGGCGACGCTGGCGTACCACCGCAGCTGCGACCATCTCGGCGGCGTGCGCGACGACGTCGTGCGTGCGCTGGCGGCGGCCCTGGTCGACGCGCTGCTCGCGCTGGACCGCTGGACCCTGCAGGTCGCCGACGCGCTGCGTGCCGTCGACCGCGGCGACGTCCCCGGCCTGCGCGCGGCCCTCGCGGCCGGCCTGCTCGACACCGCCGCGCTCGCACGGGTCGGGGGCGATCCACGTCTGGAGCTGCCGCTGCGGTCCGACGCGTGGCGCGCGGCTGCGGCCGTGCACGCCGCCGACCTCGCCCGTCGGGCCGACCAGCAGCTCGACGCCGAGGCCCGTCGGCGGCCGACCCGCACGCGGTGGCAGCGCCTGCAGGAACGGCTCGACCGGTTGGTGGCCGACGTGGTGCTGCGCCCGCTCGGCCTGCTCGTCGAGCTCGCGCCCGACACCGCGGGGTCCCGCGCCGCACGGCTCGACGCGGACGCCGTGGGGCTGCGCTCGCTGCTGGCACAGCCGGGCCTGTCGTGGCTCGCCGCCAGCGGCCGCGGGGACGGCCCGGGTGGCCGCGCGACGGCCCGCGTCGCCCTCGGCGACCCGGCCACGGCCACGCACGTGGTCGTGCTCGTGCCGGGGACCGGCAGCGGCGTCGCCGCACCCCTGCACGCGCTGGCCGACGCCCGGGCCCTGCACGCCGCCGCGAGCACCGCCGCACCGCCGCACGCCCGGGTCGCGACGGTCCTCGACCTGCACGACGCCCCGCCGACGCTGGTCGAGGCCGCCCTGGCGAAGCACGCGGCGGCGGCCGTACCAGCGCTCGCCGCGGGCGTGTCCGGCCTGGTCGCGGCCAACCCGGGCGCCGAAGTCACCGTCGTCGGCCACAGCCACGGTGGCGCCGTCGCCGGGGCCGCGGTCGCCGCCGGGATGCCGGTGGACGACCTCGTGCTGCTCGGTGCGCCCGGCGCGTCGGTGGCGCACGCCCGCGAGCTGCCGCTGCGGCCCGGCGGTGGGGTGTGGTCGGCGCTCGCGCCGCGCGACCCGATCGGCCTGGTGCCCCTGCTCGACCCGCTGTTGGGCCCGCGGGCCGTGCACGGGCCGCTGCCGAGCGCACCCGGGTTCGGTGCGCGGCGGCTGGCCCTCGACGGGCGCCACCTGACGCACGGACCGTCGCTCCACGCGCCGGAGGTCACCGGGCACCTGCGCTACCTGGAGCCCGGGTCGTTCGCGCTGGCCAACGTCGCCCGCATCGCCGTCGGGCTGCAGCCGTGGCCGCCACCACGCGGCGGCGCGCAGCGCGGCACCCGGCAGCACGGCGCCCAACCTGGCGACACCCGCACCCGCGGCACGGGGCCGCGCGACGACCGACAGCGCGACGACCGACAGCGCGGACCGACGGGGACGGACCATCGCGGACGGCCCGCGGACGACGGCAGGTGACGGCGGGGGGGCACCAGACGGCCGGCATGCGCCGCGCGCAGCTCGCGTCAGCAGGCGGCTCGCGTCAGCGGGCGGCGCGGGCCGCCTCGAACGCGGGGCCGGCCAGTGTCAGCAGCAGGCGGTCCAGCTGCAGCTCGCCGACGGCGTTGCGCTCCAGCGACAGCCGGCAGCGCTCGACCGCCGCGACCGCCTCGAACAGGTCCGGCAGGTCGAAGCGTCCGGCGTCGCGGGCGAGGTCGCCGAGCCGGTCGCGGTTGACGAGTCCGCCGACGACCGCGCCGGGGTCGCCGCCGGCGCCGACCACCACCACCAGGTCCCGCAGCCACGAGCCGAGGTCGTCGAGGTACGCCTGCAGCGGCTCGCCGCGGGCGGCGCGCTGCTCACGCTTCCAGCGGTCCTTGAGGTCCCGCAGCAGCCCCTTGGGCAGCTCCGCGTCCTTCTCGACCCCGTACTGCTCGTGCAGGCCGGCGGCGACCTCGTCGTGCTGCTCGGCCAGCGCCTTCTCGTACGCCCGGCCGTGCGAGACCACCTCGCGGGCGAGCTCGTCGACGACCGCCGGTCCCTGCTCGACCAGCACGCGCAGCGTGCTCAGCGCGAGCTCGCGGGTCGCGCGGCGCGGCTCGGTCCGCAGCGCCCGCAGGCGGTCGGGCGAGCCGGCCGCGACGCGCACGAGCCCGTCGGCCTCGTCCTCGGGCAGCCCACCGGGCAGCTCCTCGTCGGCCCACGCACGCAGCGTCGCCGGGGCCCAGGGCTGCAGGTCGACGCGGCGCACGCGGCTGTGGATCGTGTCCAGCAGCTGAGTGGTGTCCTCGACCTCCAGCAGCCACACCACCGCGGGCGGCGGCTCCTCGAGGACCTTCAGGAACGCGTTCTGGACCGACTCGTTCATGCGGTCGGCCGCGGCGACCCGCAGCACCCGGCGGCGGCCCTCCACGCCCGTGCGGGTCGCCGCCGGCACCCACTCGTCGCGGACCTGGCGCACCAGGTGCTGGGCGCCCTCGGGACGGAACGTGGCCGCGCCGGTCCACGAGCCGTTGGCGACGCGCAGGCAGGTCTTGCAGCGTCCGCAGCCCTCGTCCGCCAGCACGTGACCGTCGGGCTCACCGGCGAGCGCGGCCGCCGCGAGCCCACCGACCTCGCACTCCAGCGCCGCGACGAAGGCGGTGACCAGCTGCTGCTGGCCGAGGCCCGGCTCGCCGACCAGCAGCCACGCGTGCGGGACCTGTGCCTCGGCCACCGCCGTGCGCAGCGCAGCGACCGCCGCGTCCTGGTCGCGGGCACGTGCCCAGCCGACGGGGTTGGTGCCGGCGGTGGCGCGCGTGGCGGTGGTCGGGAGGGCGGAAGTCATGGCCGGTCCTCGTCGTCGCCGACCGGGTCGTCGCGCAGCGCGGGGACGTCCGCGTCGCCGAGCTCGGCGGCATGCTCCTCGTACTCCTCGGCCGACAGCGGCTCGGCGACGGCGTCGGCGTTGGCCTCCAGCAGCAGCGCCTGGACTCGCTCGCGCACCGCGGCGTGCAGCTCCTCGACCGGGCGCCCGGCGTCCAGGACCAGGTAGCGGTTCGGCTCGGCCGTCGCGAGCCGGAGGTACGCGGCGTTGACGCTGCGGTGGAACGCGAGGCCCTCCGCCTCGAGCCGGTCGGGGGTGTCGCCGGCGCGGGCGAGCCCGGCGGCCGGCTCGACGTCCAGCAGCACGACCAGGTCCGGCACGAGCCCTGCGGTGGCCCAGCGGTTGAGGTCGGCCACGACGTCCTCGCCGAGCCCCCGGGCGACGCCCTGGTAGACGATCGAGGAGTCGATGTAGCGGTCGCACAGCACCACGGCGCCGCGCTCGACGGCCGGGCGCAGCACGTCCTCGACGTGGCTGCTGCGGGCCGCGGCGTACAGCAGTGCCTCGGCGCGCGGGTCGACGCGGCTGCGGGGGTCCAGCAGCAGCTCGCGCACGCGCTCGGCGAGGTCGGTGCCGCCCGGCTCGCGCGTCAGCACGACCTCGCGGTCGAGCCGTTCGACCGCGGCGCGCAGCAGCCGGATCTGGGTCGACTTTCCGGCGCCCTCGCCGCCCTCGAACACGACCAGCACCCCGCCGCGGGCGGCGCCGGGCTCGGGGCCGGCCCCGTCCGCGCCGGACGTGAGGGCCGCGACCGGGCCCCGGCCGTCCCGGCGGGGCAGCACCCGGCGCACGGCGCGTCCGGTCAGCACCGCACCGCCCATGCTCAGCAGCCCGCCGATCATCAGCGTGATCCGGATCCCGCCGACCTGGTAGGGATAGCGGGCCTCGGCGCTGTCGGGCTCGGCGGCCTGCTCGGCACCCAGCTCGTCGAGCTCGTCGGTGGTGATCTCCTCGCCGGCCTCGAGCTGCGCCTCGGTGCGCTCGACGCCGAGGCCGACGATCAGCAGCGGGCCGACGAACAGCGACGCGAACAGCGCGAGCCGCACACCGGTGTTGAACGCCGCGAAGGTGCGGCCGCGCACGCTGTCCTCGGAGTGCTCCTGCAGCAGGGTGTAGCCGGTGACGAACGCCAGGCCGGAGCCCGCGCCCATCACCGCAGCCGGGACCAGCGCATAGCCGAGGGCCGGCATCAGGGCAGTCACGACCAGCCCGAGCCCCGCGATGCCGATGCCGGGGGCGAACAGCCGCTCCTTGGCGATGCGCCCCGCCAGCGGGCCGGCGGAGATCAGCCCGACGATCAGCCCGACACCGACGGCGAACGCCAGGACCCCGAACCCGGCGTCGCCGGCGTTGACGATCGTGACGAAGAACTTCCCGAGCGAGATGACGAAGCCCGCGGCGACGAACGCCGCCATGACGCCGCCGACGAGCGCACGGATCAGCGGCTTGCTGACGATGAACGCGAAGCCCTCGCGCAGCTCCTGCAGGGCGCCCTTGCGCTGTTCGGCGGGCACACGCTCGCGCGGTTCGGCGAGCTCGGGGCGCAGGCGGATCCCGCGGATGTAGAACGACGACAGGATGAACGTCGCGGCGTTGATCAGGATCGGCACGACCACGGGCCGCTCGGCGAGCAGGCCGGTGGTGACGTTGGCTTCGGTCACCCCGACCGTCACCGCGAACAGCAGCGCCCCGAGCGGCAGCGTCCCGTAGGTCGCGATCAGCGCCAGCTGGTTGGCCTGGACCAACCGCTCCTTCGGCACGATGTTGGGGACGATCGCGTCCTTGGCGGGGATGAACAGCGTCGAGGCGACCTCGACGACGAACGTCGCCACGATCAGCTGGAACGCGTCGCCGACGAACGCGACGCCGATCATCACCACGCCGCGCACGATGTCGGTCACCACCATCGTGCGCTTGCGGTCCCAGCGGTCGACCAGCACGCCGGCGATCGGCCCGAGGCCGAGCGTCGGCAGCACGCGCGCGGCCATCACGAACGCGACGGACAGCGCCCCGGCGCGGGTCGCGCCCTCGAGGTTCTCGGTCAGCGCGATGATCGCGAACAGCCCGATCCAGTCGCCGAACCCGGACGTCAGGGCCGCCCACAGCAGGCTGCGGTAGGACTTGTCCCGCAGCAGCGCGGAGTACGCGGCGCGACCGCCGGTCGCGGCGCCGAGTGGGGCGGGGACGCCCTGCGACACAGTC
>Ga0306912_1000444_pt1 | contig 24479 bp, 16 predicted proteins | sample AntRauFillE10628_FD_190443 | JGI IMG/M metagenome (GOLD analysis project Ga0306912, IMG submission 190443) | Saline lake microbial communities from Rauer Islands, Antarctica - Metagenome Filla E10 #628 (v2) (version 2) | ecosystem: Environmental > Aquatic > Non-marine Saline and Alkaline >... | reverse complement strand
CTTGTTAACTGATATAGACCCCCTTTTTATTCAGGGTATTATTTTGAACATGCTTCCTAAAAAACTAGTTCTATATAATACCATCATTAGACGACTCTCTAATGACCAACAGTAGTTCTCTTCAAAGGAACGTCAAACTTTGCGGCTTTTTGTGCCAAGACTCGAAATTGCTTATATTTCAGAATTAGATAAAAAAGTTTAACGATACGCAAGGTAACAAAGGACTTTTTTAGTCTTTTCTTAAACTCACGTTGCTTGATAACATCAATTCTATACACGTAGCGACGTCTTTTTTGAAAGCGTCTATCTTGTCGCTTTAGGTATAAATTATAAAAAAAGTCGCTCAATTTATGTTTTGAGCCTAGATTAAAGAAACCAAGGCCTCAAATGTCTTTTTCGAAACGTTTATAGATACCGAATCTGTGTTTTATAGTTAAAATCATAAAGCGTTGTTGGATGATTAGTGGATAATTTGGAAAAGGAAAGACAAGATGAAAATTTACCCGTAGGGTAAAACTTTTATTTAATTTTTTTTTTTAAGTTTAATTTGTTATTAAAATAACTGTTGAATTTATTAAAGAAGTCTTTATTTAACAACTTAGAGTTGAGTAAATAAGAATAATTTTTATAAAAGGAATCTATTATATAAATACGGGGTACTGAGATAATAGAAATAGATAAGTTTTGTTTGAAGATATATAAAACGTAGAAGACTGCTAAAAAACTAAAAGTGGATCCGTTTGCTTCAGAGTAACTATAAGGCAATCAGTCAAAAACGTAATAACAAAAATAAGCGATACCTACAAAAGTTTTTTCTAGCTCTGCAAAATCATAAAGAAAAACAAAGAAGTCGGAGAACAAAAATCCGTTGTAAAATTTTAAGAAGACAGAATTATTGAAAATTTCTTTAGCGTTTCACGAATAAAATAGGTTCCTATAAAGCTCGTGCGCATAAATACCCCGCTGAGGTGAAAACCAGTGAGGATAAGCTTCTTGATAATAATCGGGGCGTCAATCTCATTGATGTGCTATATAACGTCTTTCTCATACAGAATCCGGCGTTTCTATTTCGATTATATCACTAAAGTCTATTTCTCTGGGCGATCAATACCTTGTAGGATCGTAATATAAAGCACACTCATGGTTGTAGGATAGTTCATAATTTTCTCAGATAAAGATACTATACTTAGAAGCGAACTCCGTTTCAAAGTAGATAACAGTCCCCCTACGGTAAGCACCAAAAGCAGCATCTCAGTCGATACTATCAAAAAAACTGGCATAAATGTTACTGCCTCTGACGAAATCGACGAAGGGAATAAAATATTCAAGATATGACAATAAATGAGTAAAAAACTTAGCAAAGAGTATGTCAAGGAAATAATGCACACCATCGTACTCCGTAGTTATGTCATCAAGGAAAAAATAAGTCGTATCTCAAAATGTGAAAAATAGAATTCACATAAAAGCAGATAATCAAATCCAAGTATTACGCCCCATATTGAACAAAATTCGATGGAAATCGTACGTAAAAGGCCCTTTACTGACACCTGTTAAATGATGATCCTTGTGCAATGAACTATACGATAATCTATTTCCGAACAGGTAATGATCTATTCTAGAAAAGTCTAGATACAACTTTTCTCAAGTTTGGTCTTCGAAGCGAGTATAGTTCGAGTAGTGTGCATCCTCAACTCTGAATTCAAAGTCTATGTAGAAATGATCAGAGTATACAATTTCTTCGCTAGCCTTTTTTCTAAACTCGCTTAAGGGAGCGTCTATGAGGCCAGTTGAATCATTTCCTGCAGTAGCGTTTGGATCATCTACGAGAGAGGCTCTATACCGTAAGTTAGTAAATCTATCGGCGTCACACTTTAAAGCTTCTAAGGAAAAGTTTATGTCGGTCAGCCATTCGTATTCATCTTCAAAACTTAAGTGCTCATAAAAATCGTTTTCTAACCCTTGGAACTCTTTTAATAACTCCGGATTAGTGATTCTTAAATATCTAAAAAATTCTCGTTTTAATATAGAGTTACAAAATTCCGCATCATTAGAGAAAAAAGCTTCGCTGAAATGATCCTTAGAAAATAAGAAGTTTAAAAGGTGATTATTGGTGACATTAGATTTCAGAAAGCTAATATTGAATTTCTTTAAGTAATCATCCAGATGACCTTTCTGCAAGTCTTTCAAAAAAAATTTGAACTCTTTAGTTATTTTATAGCGTTCAAACAAGCGCTTCGCTTTTAAGCCTTCATAGTTTTTTAATGAGTAAAAGTTGTGAGAAGAGCTGGATAAGCTTGACTGACCTTGAAAGAATAGTATTTTCATACCTGATTTAAAAAGGAATAAAGCGGATATAAAGATGAAGAGCGCATAAGTTAAGAGAGCTGGAATGACGAAAAAAAAGGACGAAGGTTTTTCCGTAATCATCTTATCAAAAAAATTGTCAGAAAAAGTATTAGTTAAAATAAAGTCGTTATATGCTGGGGTGCCTACAAGAACCTCATCAAAGTAACCAGTTTGGTTACGAAAACGAGGCCATACGATTTTAGCTGTAGGTCAGCCATCGGCATAACTTGTGAGAGAACTTTTAGAAAAATCTCCAAACATTAACCTCATTGGATCGTAGATTTTATAGAAGAAATGGCTATACCAAGCTAGCACTTTCACAACGAATTCACTCCTATGGCTGGAGCTTATGTTTGAATGAGAGGAATTGTAGAACGGTATATAATTTTCTAAAAAGTTTAAAACTGAATAGGCTATTTTGTGATACAATAATTGAAGAGGAGAACTCTGTCAAATATAGGCCATAAACCTTTGTTGAGCACTTGGTAGATAAAAATAGTCCTCATCAGAAGATTGCAAGTATTCTAAGGCCTCTCAAAAAGATATACGACAAGCAGTAAGAAATGACTTGTCTAAAGCGAAGCGAAAATCGTCACTATTGCCTAGAGGATATCCATTGTAAGTAGAAAGGACAGGCGGCGTAAAATGTGCTAGATAAAAATGAGGAAGCTGTCATAATAGCGTAATGTCTTTTAGATGATAGCTTGTAAAGTTAAATAATAAATTCACCCATAAAGCGTGATTTGCATAAACACTAAAAAGGAAAGCATAAGCATATTTGTAAAAGAATACCTTATAAAAATAAAAGATGTTTGGATCCACCAAATCGAAGAGTTTTAAGTCTTTTGATCCAAGAAACAAAACGGAATTTAATAAAGCAGCCTTTTCAGATGAAAAAATTGATAGTATGTTTACCGCCATATTTAGATAGACTGAATAAAAATAAGACAGACCTTCCAGTGAAAAAATAAAAGGATAATAATGAACAAATCAGATTGGTTTAAACAAGCTCAATAAAGTACTTATAAGCGCTCAATATACAGTTAAAGAAAAAATAATGTAAGAATGCAAAGTCCAGAAAAGCGTTCCTGGTAGAGAAGCGCCCGATAAAATAAATTGTCAAGATATGGGTAACATTGACCAGTTTAAAACGCGAAGGCCTAGTAAAGGAAGCTCAACAAGATTATAGTGAAAAAATTCGGCTCAACAATCGTCGAAAAATTCAGGGTCTTGCTCCCAAGCATCGAAGTAACCTTCTTCAAAGATAGGGATTTCCTTTAACAAGGGAAGTAACTCGCCAAAGATGTCATGGATTACACTAAAGTTCCAACTAGGTCCCATATAAAAAACCCTGTAAAAGATTCCGGTTTGAATGTCAATAGCAAAACTCTGTTCTAGAAAGTACCAAAAATCTTGTAAAAAGACTGAGGAATAAGCCAAGAAGTTAAAAGAATTTAGTATAAATAGAAATAAGGCGAGGGTAAAGGCTCTAACGATAAATGATTTGATGAACTTTAAAACCATCTTTAAAATGAACGTTAGAACCTGAGAAAAATGTAAGATCAACGACTGAAGACTTTTGGACATTAAGATCTGGAATCTAGATGAGTGAATATTATGAATGAAAAACTTTGGGGTTTTAAATTGTGAGAACAATATGTTTAATTCCTTACAGAAGAATAGTCAAGTCTTGAAGTTATATTTAAATTCGTTTATTTTAACTAAAGAAAAAATATAGAAAAAAAGTTTGGAGAAAAGAAATACAATTTCCAAAAAGAAACTAAAAACGCTAATAAGCAGCTGTTTTATTAAAGAAAATTTTATTTTCTGAAAATTATTGTTGAGGTGACATAAATTTCAGTTTTGTTCTAAAGGCTTAGTCTGAAAATCAAATAACGGGTAGGAATAAGGATACCAAAATTTACTTTGATGATAGTATTTAAATGGTTTTACGAAATCAAGAGATGCTTGGAAGTTGATAGCATTACGATCAGGCTTAGGGAATCTTTTATCCAGGGCGTGCTCAAAAGATGTAGGTATGTGTTTAAACTCCCTTAAGAAAATATTGGTCCAAAGAAAATCGGGCGAGAGTGATTCTTCTGTTCAACGACTGCGCTTATTTAGAAAGTTGGCAGATTTGAAAGCGGAATTATAAGAATCGGAACAGGGAGCCTGTTCTAAAAATTGAAGTAGCCTTTTTTCTTTTAACCAAGAATTTTGCTGATATCTGGATAGCCAACCCTTAAAAGTAGAAATTTCGTCAAACAGTTCCTCATGTCCTTTATTTAACCATTGAGTTACAGCTACTTGAAAATAATCGAATTGCATATATTCATCGTAATCATCCTCTTCGGGAGGAAGATAACGGTCTCTCTGATCGGGTCTGATAGGCGTGGATCATTTGGAAATAATATTTAGATTGATGAGGTCCAGAAAGGCTGAACTGATGAATGTCTTTACATCATTTATTAGATCAAAGAAGTACAGGAATGAAAAACGGAAAATACGTAGAGAAGGACTAGACGTAATTTCATCTTTTAGAGAAAAGATGAAAAAGACTAAAAGATATAATCAATCTGATAACGAGATTTTTAATTTAAAAGTTATAAAAGAAGGAAACAAAAAAAATTTATATTTAAAACCTAGAGGTTTCACACTTAATTCGCTTAGCAAGGCTTGTGATAATTTAGAAAGCAAAAAAAATAAATTTATTTTCTTTCTAACTTCAGCGCTTCTTTCAACACGAAAAAGCGTCTTAACGAAATTTTTCTCGAAGCCTTTTAGACTTTTTAAAGATTCTTTCGGAAAAAATTCAAGGAAACTTGAAAACAAGCTATAAAAAACGAAAGTGTAGATATAAGAAAAGGTAAGAGATTCGTTTATAAACCCAAGTTTTTTTTGAAAGAAAGTGTTAAAATCGCCATAAGTGAAGGATCATAAAGAAACATTGAAAAAGCTATTAGTCTCATACTTATCGAGTTCCGAGTCAGATCAGTCAGATCAAAGGAGAGACGTTGAAAACCTAAGGCCGTCAGTGTCCTCAAAGACTAGTTCAGGGTAAGAATCTTGAGAAAAGTAAGTTTCGGGACCGTAAAAAAAAGAGTTCTCAAGTTTGTCAGAAAATAAAGCGGCTTGTCGGGCTTGTAGAAAGAATTGATAATTTAACTTCGCAAAATCGGTCGTATGTTTATTTGACGAATATGTTGAAGAATAATTTGCTTTAATGATTCAAAAAATGAATTTGAAAAATACTGTAGCGAAAGATCATAACAAAGGTCAAAATAAGTTAGAAAACAAAAAGCGGTCTTTTGTGGAAAGTTTTATTAAATAAGTGAAGACTAATTTCAAAGATATAGAAATAAATTTTGAAAGTATAATAATTCCCAACGATTGTGAAAACAATTTATGGTAGAAAGCTAACGAAGAGTAGGAAAATTTTGAGTGATTGGTAGAAGAAGGAAGACTTCACAGAGGGTCGCCTCAACTTAACAAGACCATAGACAAATTTGATTTAGGGTAATTTTGGCAGTTAGATACTACACCAACTTTTGTAGTTAGTGTTTGAACGTCTGGAAGTAATTGTGTACGGAAACTAAAAAGATAATTTAGAACTTTTTTAAGGTCCAATGTTGAGCCCATTTCTATAGTAGGGTATTTTCAAATTAACTCCGGTTTATACTTAGGGAATCTTACTTCATATAAGTAACGATGTTTTAGAAAAAAAAGGCGCCGTTTGGGCCCAGTCAACCTGTAGTAATATTGAGCACGTTGCTTAAAGTGAGAAGCCTCGTACTCCGAATCCATTACCCATCAGTATTCGGTATCTAAAAGAGAGCTGAAAGCTTTGTTATGATACTCGTCTAGTAAAGGATTGAAGGTAAAGACACGCTTGTAGGAGTTAAAAATGTTTGTTTCAACTTTGTTAAAATTTACGAAAGGGTTCAAAAAGTCGGACTCTGCAGACCCAAGAGAAAACGGAATAAGGTGGTAATCTAAAAATTTATTTAGTTCTAACTTGTTCTGAGAAGAACTAAGAATAGGAACTAAGGCTTCTTTTAAAGCTACAGCAGACGAATTTAGATCGAAAAGGTTGCGTAAAGGGATGTTACCCTCGCAATTTAATAATGATTTAATTAAAGAAAAAGGAAAAGTTTCGAACGCCATGAAACTACGATACTCACATCAAAAACGTAGCGCGTTTAACTCCATTTCAAAATATTTATTAGAAAAAAGATCTAAGTTAACGGGAACAAAATTATTGTTGCTAGTTTTTTCTGTTAAGAAAAAAGCAAGGCCTGTCTTGTTTGAATTAAGGAAGTTGAATCATCCAAACTTCGAAGACTCTTGGATGTATAGACCTGAGTTAAAGAAAGCAGGGCCGTTGCTGTGGTTTTTTGGTACGGAAGTGAGTACAGTATCAGCGGCCGGAATTTCTATGCGATAGACGTTTGCTGCGATAGGTACATACTCCGAAAATTTATAGTCAAAACAAATGAAATTTTTTAAGGGATCTACAGCAGATATAACAGTAGAAAAGTCTTGAAAATTATTTAGAGTATTTATGTCGAAATCAAAGTACATAAAATTAATAACTTATTTTCCAGCTACTGACGGCACGCGAAGCAAAGGAGAAGCTTCCTCAGGGACGTGTTGTTTTTCTTAGAGGTCTATATTCGAAATCTACGGTAAGTAGTATTACGCCTAACATGGCAACAAAAAGTATAAAGCTGGCAAGGATAAGGTAGTCGAGATAAGCGTTATAAAAACTTGTGCTTAAGTTGACTATATTACTTTTGTTATAAAGAGAGTCAACTCAAAATTCTATAGGAGGTGCATTTACGACAAAACTCGAGGAAAAAGTACCGAATTCATAAAAAACAGCAATAAGCATTTGAAAAGAAAATAAGAATCCTATTAAAGCGCCTACAGGCAAATAGCCGTAAAGATCGCCGTAAATTTCTACTAATCTTAGATTAAGCATCATGACAACAAACAGAAACAAAATAGAGATAGCACCGACATAAACAATTAATAAAAGAAGAGCTAAAAATTCTGCTCCCAAAAGGATAAACAAGAAAGAAGACAGAATAAAACAAAGAATGAGGAAAAGGATGGATTGCACAGGGTTTCCTGAAACTAGAATAAAGACACTCGATAATATAATGAGCGTTGAAAAGATTAGTACTAAATTTATAAAAGACATATAATTATTTAGATAAGATTAGTGGAGCTATGCAGTAAAATAAGCGGAGGCATTTAGAACCTTTTTGTTCGGCGAGGATTTCGAAATCTTCGGAAGTTTCTCTTCTTCTTTCGAATAGCCCTTTTCAGGCGACGACGCGCCTTCCTTATCTTTTTATAAAAAGGCGGAAGAATCCTGTTTAGATTTCTGCGCACGACCTTGCGTCTTGCTCTACGTCGCTTTCGACTACGCTTTCGTCTCCTAAACAGAAACCGTCAAGAGCGGTCTTTTTTTTTAAATTTTTTTAAAGACAAAAAGAAATTTCGCGTAGAGAAACCTCGTAAGCAAAAAGGATCTGCATAAATTAAACTGTTTATAGTTTCAAGTGATCCTTGAGACAAAAAGCCGAGTCCCCGATTATATAAGAGACGTCATCTTAGGAAAACTGGGGCTAATTTTTGTAAGCGCATGAAGAATGAGGAGCCCGTATGTTTTGAAAAAGACTTTAGTCAGAAACTGAAACTGGCTATTATTGATTTTTGGTAATAGTTTTTGAAGTAAAATATAAATCAGAACAAATAGGTTTGTAATATATAACGACTTTTCAAAAAGGGCCATAGTTTCCTGCCTACGTGAGTTAAGGAACTTTTTTTTTTGCCACGATTCTTTTTCTGGCGTGTTTTTACGAAAGCTTTCTTTTTCAACAAACCTTTGTTCAAGAGACGATAAAAAGAGAAAGAACTTTTTTTTCTATCGTAGGTTTTTTTACCGCGAAATACTTTTTTAGAAAGAAATAGGGAACGTTTCACCTTAAGAGTGCGATGGGAATATTGAGATAATTTTTTAAACCTCTTAATTCTGAATTTTTTAGTTTTAGATTTGTTAGTTTTGTTAGAAATCATAAAAAGGAAGGGAGATAAAATATCTAAAATGATTTGGTCTATAAAATAAAGTAAGAGACAGGCTTCCCAAATGTTTTTGTAACATATAAGCGCAAACAGCATCGAACTGAAGACGCTTTTTAAAGAAACTCTGCACGCAGGACGTTCTGTTATATTTTTCGAAGACATGTGAGAAGGTTTTGTACAATGTTAGCATTTCAACGGTGTGAGGATAGCTGTAGGACTTTAAAAACGCGCTATAAACAAGAGCGAGGCTAGGAAAATTTGTTTTTAAAATAGCTTGCTCATGCGCATCAATGTTAAAGTTAAGAGCAGATCACCTAACAGACGATTCCAGATTATGTTCTGGCTTTACAGCATTAAATAAATTTATAATAAAATTGTAAAAAGTTCTGGGTTTAAAATTGCGGAATGGAAATGCCTTTAATGCTGTAAAACGGGCTTCTGACAGCAACGACTTAAGTTTTGACCTATTGTTTGTTTTAGAATTTAGGTTAACTGAAAATAGATTTTCCAAAACATTGGATGAGATGAAAGAGACAAAAAATAAATTCAACATAGAATAAAAAAAAGATTTGTTTGAAAGACTTGGGTGACTTGATCAGGCAAGTTTTAGAAAATATTCCGAACGATCTAATTTGTTGATGTTTAGTTCGAGAGCGTCTTTTAAGAATTGGTTTTGAATGGAGAAGGAATAAAAACTGTGCGAAGGATTTAGCTCAGGGAATAATTCAAAGTTAAGGTATACGATAAGCAACGGTTCTAATAAATTATTTAGAATCATACGCATACCCAAATTAAAACGCTTACACGAAAGAAAAAATTTATAAGCTTCTAAATAAGTTAAACATTTGACTGCTGATTTTTGGGAAGCCCCTAAAAGCAAACGCGGATAATTTACGCCAGAAGCCAACAAGTACGAAGAAAAACTGGCGGAGTTTACCGAATTTCTTGAGAAAAAGGACGGTATATTTGAAGCTTTAGAACCGGTTATCGTATTGAATTTGCTCTTGGCAAATTTGATATTCAAGTACGCTGATTTTTTCGCAATAGCTGATTTGGATACCTTTTGCTGAATGTTTGTTTGCCAAAAGGAATTAGTAAAACGTTTGATTCTATAATGTTGAAAGAACACAATATAATCTTTCAAAATGATTAAATAGAAGGGGTTATATGCAGCGTTAGGTGTAAACGGAATACTTTTATAAAGGCGATCTGGATTAAAGAAAGAAGGGGAAGCTGTCTTCCTATAAGTAGTTAAACACTGCAAATGGTTTAAAAGTTTTAGAGATTTAACACGAGAAAGGAAAAGCAACGATTCTAAAAGTAAATAGGGAGAACTGTAAAGAAAGTTCGACATGAAGAACAAATAGTTTTTGGTAAAGACGTCTTTTTTTGAGACCTGTAAAGATAGATACTCACTAACAGTACTTTTACCATAGATGAAACGTTGTCTAGAATTAGAAGCACTAGAGAACTTACGCTTAGGAACACCTTGATATAAAATATTGTTAGAGGGCTTTCTGTAATAGCGTTTCTTCTGGGGGCTTTTATTTGCTTTCTTTTTTAGTTTTAGTTTTTTTCTTTCGTTCAACCCCCTTATTGAAAGGGCTGAGCGCCAATTTCTTCTGAACTTTTTGTTAAAGATTCTGTGAGTATGATGTTTTTTATGATTATGTGTTAAAGTCTTTAACAACTTTAGTAAATAAGGTGATTTGCTTTTGTTAGGTTTAACTCATTTAGAGTGAAAGATGGATTTTGCGCGTTTTACTTTATTTAGTTTATTTAAAGCTTTGCTAAAGAATTTCATTTTTAGTCTGTTTAGAAAAAATGCCTTTTTAGAAACGAACGTTTTATTTTTTAACATTTTGATATAAGTATGTTTAAATAAAAAAAATTTATAGACTTGTAATTGCAAACTTAATACGTGAACGAAATCAAATGAAAAATTAAAATCCCAAAAATTTGAGGAACTCTTTCTGTAGAGTGTTAGAAAAGCCGGACCCAATAATTGTTGAAATAAAAAAAATTTGCGTCGGAGACGGCGCTTTTGGGACATCTGCTTTAAATTATTTGAAGAAAGATTTCTAGGTTTTACGTATAAAGTATTAGCTGTATGAATACTAGACAAATTAGATCATACTTGGGCTTTCGTTCTTCTAACTTGAAACAAAAAAGAATAACCCCCTTCATATTTTTTGAATCGATTAAATAAAACGGGTAAAACTTTCTTCGAAGGATTTTTACCAAAGTAGTTAAATAGAAAGAAATTTAGTTTATTCGGTGTTTGTTTTACTACTTTGGAAGTAAACGATTTACGAAAAAAGTAATTTAAGGATCCATTTACTTTTTCGTAAATAGAGTTGAACAACGTTTTAAAAAGAAAAGAGTGATAAAAACCGTTGTAATTATAGAGAGTTTCTTGAAAGAACGTGTGGAAAAATGCGAATGCTTTTGCCTTTAGTATTTTTGAAAAGCGCTCCTCAAAAAGTGAAGTGGCACGCTTTATAACAGTAGAATCTTCATAAGATGCTAAAAAAGAAAAGGAGTTAAAAAAACTGCTAGAAACAATAAAATTTTGTTCCTGGAAGGATTTGCTACTTTTAAAACCGAAACTACTTATTTCATTTCAATTTTTGTTAAAACTCTCGATAAAATAAGGTAATTCAGGCTGCGAAGACGATGCTTTATAAAACCAGTTGTGGTAGCGGTTTAACTCGAGGACGTCATTAGAAAAAGAAAACTGATGCTCGTTTAAACTAAACTCTTTTTCGAAAGAGCTGTCACCAGTGGGAAAGTCCAGATTAAAAGAAGAAGTAAATAGAGCCTTTTGTCGAAAAAACTGTTTCTTATTTAATAAATTTGTATTTAGATCTAAGTCGAAGAAAAAAGTACTATGGGTTTTTACTCTACGCTTAAAGCCTAGATCGAATGTAATACAATCCCCATAATAAGGTTCAGAGCTTGTACCAAAAGGAGGAGTATAAAAACGGTAAGAGTGCTTATTGTTTGACTCAAAAGGGAAAGGTTTATCTAAAGATTTTATTAGATGACCTAACAAAAAATTCTCGGAAGACGAGATAACATTAGATGATTTATTAAGTGGGTTGGTCATAAATTATTTACGTCTTACTTTTTTACCGCGAACCCCATTGTGAGGTTTATTCCTAGCAAATACTATAGCCTTCAACGTAGGACCGTAATAGCTAGATTCTTTTGATACATAATGGAAATACTTAGTCGAACGACGTCGGCGCGTCATAACTAAGACCCATTGTTTTACTTTGTGTTTTACAGCATGAGAGCGCAGGCTGGGCATTATGTTCTCAACAACTTGAGGAGCTTTTTTCTGTCGTTTCTTGCTGAATACACCAACCATAGCGGGCGTTTTACACGAAATTACTTTGCCGCCTGGGTCTGTGAAAGTAAAAAACAGGTTTGAGTGAGTGGACTTAAAAACCAACCTATAGTCTTTGTTGTTATTGGCCAGACGAGGTTTGAATTGACTACGAGAGAAGTCTAAAGGTTTACGCTTATAAATAGGAAGAGGCATAGAACTTATTTTCAAATAACTTTTTCTTTGTGTGAACGCAAGTAACGCATTGTACCCGCGTTAGTTCTGGTTCTTTGTCCGCGGACAGGCAAGAAAGAAAAGTGCCTTAAACCGCGATGAGTACCTAAATTTATATGGCGTTTTATGTCACTGCTTATTAAACGTTTAGTCTTCATTTCACTTAGAAGAATATTACGCAGGAGAAAATTGATTAAGAAGAAATTGTAAGAATTTAGATTTTCTATGAAGAAAGGATATCCCAAACCTGTTTTAGAGACTACTAATTCAGTTTTTCTATAACCCAGTCCTCAAACAGAACGTAAAGAAGAGCGTATCTCTTTACTAGATGTTAAGCGTGTGTCTCTAAATAAGAACATATATTTAAATTAGACCCATACGCAAAAATAAGCGATAGATATTGTGCTTTAACTCAAGACCGTTTATAGATTGGTTGAAGCTTTTAACGAGAATTTCGGAAGAGTTGAAAACAATCCGAAAAGTTTTTTTATTTATACTAAGATAATTTTTCATAGAGGATTAGATAGACTTCTTACCAATTTTGATTTGTATGATTTGACGAGGGTATACCAGACCTCTTGTTCGATAAGCCCCTAAATTTTTTAATAATAAAAGGTGCGATAAGACAGTTTTCAGTTTATCTAATTCATTACTAATTAATAATAATCTTTTTTTTTTCACCGAAAATACAAATTTATCGGGTAGGTGGAAGTAAAAAAAATTTGATAGATTAAAAAAAAACCTAAAGATTTTAGAAGAAATTCTCTTTAATCTAAAACCAACTCCTTTTAGCCTTAACCTAACAAAATTTATTTTAATGAAAGATTTATAAATTGTTAGTAAGTGCTTATGAAAGGAATTCACATGCGCTTTATTTGTAAAAAGAAAGCTTAAGCCCTCGCTGTATTCAAGCCAGAAGAAAGAAGAAGGCATACGTAGGAAAGACCGCGTAGATGATTTTCGAAAAAAGACTAGCGAAGCCGCAACTTTAAAAAAAAATTGAACAGCCGGTGAGAAAATAAAAGAAGAATAAAGATATTTCATAAATTATATTTCTACTTTTACGAGTATTTCGCCAGATGCCTTCTTTAAAAGAAGTGCTTCGTTACTAGTCATGAGTCCTTTTGATGTAGATAAAATGTAAAAACCTGAGAAGCTAAAGTGATTTGAGGCTAATTTCAACTTATTGAAACTTTTAAAGACACGTTTACCTGGAGTGGAGACTACCTTTAAAGAAGAAAAGACAGGCATGCTTTGTTTGTAACGAAAGTAAATATCTAATCCATCCGGATCAACCCTAAAATATCTAATTATTCCTTGACGCTCTAATAAAGCTAAAATTTTTATATTTAAGTTTGAGCTAGAGTTTTTGAATTTTAAATGAGTTAAGTGCTGTGATGAACCTACGTTTATAAAAGAAATTAAGTCTGCTAATTGATAATTAGAATTCATAAAGATTTAAAAAGAAGATTTTCTGAAGCCGCTCAGTTCTCCTAAACTTGCTGATTGTTTAGCAAAATGGCGAGATAAGCGAAATAACCTAAAAACGGATCTAGTAGATTGACTCATGACGCAATAGCGCCTGAATGAAGAGATGGAACTTTTACCGGAATATTTGCTAAAAAGTAAGGCGAAGTAGACACGGTCAGATTTTTTAAAGTTTTTGTCCCTAAGCATACTACGGAGGACGATTTTATTAGGAAAGGTTTGCTTTATACCTTTAATTTTTTGTGTAGTTGTACGTATAAATTTTTTATTTAACATAAAGGTTTTTTATAAAGTGTTGTATTTGAGAGCATTGAATAATAATAATGAAAAGTCTTTTGAAGAGTTGGAGAGATAAAATTTACCTTTTGCTGGTTTAGATAACTCGAATAAACCTATGCTAGGTTTTTTTTCGGAAAAAAGTAATACGTCTGATATCGTAACAAGGAAAAGATTTTGCTTTGATGTGTTAGTCTCTACTAATGAATTAGAAAAGGAGTCAGGGCCAAAAGTACGAAAGACATCTTGCGCAAAAAAGAACATTACTTTATGAAAAGCATCATGGGAGAATTCTAATTCAACGGAAAAGTTTAAAGTTTTTATACCGGGTGTGTAATCTAATCCCAAACGGGTTAAATAAGCACGACGGCCGAAAAAAAATTTAAAGAAGTAGAAATAGTTTATATGCTCGAACGAATTCAGCAAGGATGCTTGCTTTATGGAGAAATACAGTTTAGATTTCTGAATCCGAGGTAATTCTAATGGATTGTTGAATACGCTGCACTTACGTAGTAAGAGCTGACGGATTAAATAATGATAGTTGAATTTGGAAGCGATATTCATAAATTAGATGATAAAACGTGCTATACTTCCAAGAGCTAAGTGCTTTATACATAGTTCACGAGTAACAGGACCAAAAACTCTGTTAGACGTGGGAATTGTTTGTTTGTTTACTAAGACGCCACCATTTTGGCCAAAACGTATAAATATGCTCCCGAAACGGTGGGCAAAAGCTCTATTATGCACTAAAAGAGCGCGGTGCAAAGTACCTTTGGAAAACCTTTTGGCCTGACTCTTTTTTATAGCTTTTATTCTAGTGCGATTTATCATTTTAACCGTTGTAAGAACAACTTCGCCTAAACGTGCGAAGCGACGTTTTCCTAAACCAAAGACTTTAATACATTCAGCAACAGATACACCTGTTTTATCGGAAATAACTAATAGAGAGCCTGCTTGAATCATATTAATAGGTTAGACGAACTACTTTAGTAGGAAAAGGCATTTTATCGCCAGCTAGTCGCATAGCTTTTAAAGATGTTGTAAAAGAAACTCCGGACAGCTCATATATATTCTGACCTGCTTTAATGGGGGATATTCAGATAGAATGATTACCTTTACCCTTTCCCATACGTGATGCGACAGGTTTTTTTGTAATGGACGCATAAGTAAATACTTGGATTTTGATTTGACCTCTTTTCTTTGTCGTTCTTCTAATGGCTCTACGGCCTGATTCCAGCTGCTTAAAATTTAATTTTCCGGCAGAAAGAGCTTTTAGGGCGTATTGGCCTATCAGAGGCATGAACATCTTACTGGTGTTAGATTTATAAGAATTTAAAGAAGGCTTATGATATTTTTTGAATTTTTGTCTAGAAGGAAATTGTTTCATAATATTAACTTATGCGAAAATAGAAATCATCCGAAGATGTCGTTTTATATAGTCAGACTTTTATACCGGCTGAACTATTCCGTAGAGGCATAGAACAGAACCCGTAATCTATGGAAGCGTTTAGAGTATTTAACGGAATTTTGGTTTCCCTGAATCAAGAATCGCTAGAACGTTGCTTACGAGAAAAACGACCTACACATTGGAACTTGAAGCCCAATAAGAACATGTCTGGTGCGCTATAACGAGACCAGATTGTCTTACGATTAGGTAAAAACACTTGATTGTGTAGAGATTTTCAGAAGCCAAAACGCAAAAAACGACTTAAAACGGAACCCGTAAATAAAATACGCCGACAGGTCGAGAAGCCTGCATTTTCGATATCTAATAGCGAATTCAGTGTGGAGAAGTTTGAGTCGACTACTAGTCTGATAAGTGGGGCTTCTTTTATAGAGGCCACTAGTGTGTTTTCTCGGTCCTTAGGAAAAAGAAAATCGGATAAAGTAGAAATTTTAGCATTTGAAAAAAGATCGAAATGATTTTTCTTGGACTCATACGTAAAAATTAAATAGAAAAGTTTCTCCACGGAAGTAGCATGTAAAATAGCTTCTTCCGTAAAAAGACGTTTACATATTAAATCTTTTGCTGATAAAATAGAGGAATTGTTTTTAAAACTTAAGTGATTCTCTTTTTTCTTCAAAGATAGAAGGATACTTAAAACACGACGGTAGAAAGATGCTCTATACATTTGAACTTTAGTTGCCCTCACTCCCAACAGTTTTTCGAGATTTTTTCGCGGGGAGGGCGCGGACATGAAACGCGCTTTGTTTAACTCTTTTCTTATAGGATTTAACAGCTCCCATACGCGTACGTTCTGTTTTAGCTTTCTTGCTATGTAGCGCGCTAAAAAACGAGCGTTTATAGTGAAACGGTCCAAAGCAAAAAAGTTTATTTGAGGGCTATTCAAATTAGTTATACTGTTTATAATAAAGCCTAAAAAGTCAGAGAAGAAGTGGAAAAGAGCTCCGTTTCAAGCCCTTCAAGCAAACATGTAGTAAAACCGGGTTAGGAGGATTTCCAAAGATTTATTGTTGTAGGGATTGGATTTCTCTCAATAACTTTTTACTTTGTGGTATAAAGAGTATAAGAAAAGAAATTCTACGCGGTCGTGGACGAATTCGGAATCATAGGTGTCTTTATAACGTAAACCACTAAAGTCTTCACTATCCATAAACGCGAGACTCATTTGTTTGAAACTCTTAGAGTACAAGGCCTTTTTAAAAGGATTACGAAACTCGGAGCTGGAATAGCTAGCCTTTAAGGGCGCAAAAAGATTAAAGAGAATAGCTACACTTCATTGCATCAAAAGATCCGCTGATGTATAGCGAAATTTCTTTTTAGATAATTTCGAAAATCGCTGAGGAAATCTTCGGAAAAGCTTTCTATATAAAGGCCTTTCGATATAAAATCGTGGTAAAACGGCTTTTTTTAACTCTTGCAAGCGTTTTGTGTTGTCGTTTTTGTCGCGCTTGTTTAAACCTTTTAAATTTAGGAATTGAAAGAAGAGAGTGCTTTCTATGAAACCTTCCAGGCTTCCGTCGTATAAAAAGACATCGATTTTTAATAGATTAGAAGAATTTTGGATATGGAAATGGCTATAAAAGTAACCTAAACGCTCTAAAGAACGTTTCGCAAAGAAAAAAGTTAGGAAGAGTCTTATCTTTAAGACTGAGTGAAAATATTCCGCGTAGTAGCTTTTGTCTGTAAATCACGTGTCAGTTCAGCCACGAAATCAACCCAGACGCATTGAAGTAGGATTAACGATATGACCCATAAACTAACGGCGTTTCTTACTTTTGCTTTTCTGATGAGACTCGCGACCCAAATGCTTGGTTACAGCCAGCTCGCCTAGTTTTAGACCTACGGTGTCGGGTTTAGAAGTTACGGTTATAGACCAGATTCCGTTATATACTTTGAACTTTTTTCCTATTATAGGAGTTAGAAGCAGTAAATTTCTTTTGGAGGTTTTAAAAACCCGCTTATTTCAAAAGTAGTTTGAAGTAAAAAGTTTGTTTAGTGGAGGTAATTTTCAAGAAGCGCGGCTCATATTATCGAATTTTTAGGAAAAGTCGTCGTTTTATTTTGTCTTTTTTTGTGTTTTTAGTGTGAGGACCTTTGGTTAATTTACCCCAAGGTGTTTTTGTACGGCGCGGTGAGCCCTTTTTACCCTCACCACCTCCGTGAGGGTGATCGCAAGGGTTCATGGCTACTCCCCGCACTACGGGCCTCCGGCCCATACCTCTAGACTTTCCTGCTTTTACCCAAGGAACGTTTTTGTACGAAGAATTGGAAACGCTTCCCGAAGTGGCAAGACATTGGTTAGATACGGTTAAGAGTCATCCGGATTTAGATTTTAAAGTAGATTTTCCACTTTCTTGAGCAACTAAGACCATCTGGGCTCCCGCGGAACGGGCTAACTTACTACCCGATTTTAGTTTACCCTCTACGTTACTAACAACGGAAAATAAGGGAAAATATTCCAGGGGTAGTGTGTAGCCATAAAAGTGCTGTATACTTAAATTAAAGTTTAAGTTTTTTAAGCGAGGGTCACCTGCGAAGATGCGGTGACCTGCTACAATCTGCTCCGTTAAGATATGTCAAGCCAGGAAGCCATTTTGGAACAAGATAAAGCCAAGAGTGGCGTTTCTGTTGGGATCGTAGCTAGTATGTAAAATACGGCCAAACTGGTTTAAACGTCTGTTTCAGTCGATAAGCCTGTATTGTTTGGGGCCACCGCCGCCGCGGTGTCTCACGCAAATTTTACCAGAAAAGTTTGTACCTTTAGTTTTAGTAGAACCTTTTATAATTTTTTTGTTTAATGAGTTTAACAAGTATTTCATAAAAATTTAGAGGTTACTTATAAAGGTGCTTGTTTACTTTTTTCAAAAAAGTAAACAGGGAGTACGAGTCAGAGATGAAACGACTAGAAACATTAGGCGATAATGTTCCTAAAAAAGAAAACTTCAAAGAAGAAGCTAAGAATTGCTTACTAGCGTTACGAAAAAATAAAGCTAAGTAAGAAAGCTCAAATTCTTTAAGAAACTCAATTTGGTCTAAAAAGAAATTTCTTAAGAACGGAATGATAATCAAAGAGAATTGAGAAGATACAAAATTTAATCCTTTTAAAACATCGGAGCTAAGGTGAATACTCGAACGAATCAGATAAATGAAGTACACATATAACATCTCTATCTTTGTGAAAAAATAAAAGGACGCAGCTTGACCTGTGTAAAGGTAAAGCAAACGAAACATTATTAATAAAAATAGTGCAATAAGAATTTCTTCATTTAGATGAGAAGTTACTAGAAAAGTGAAAATGAGCGCAATTGATGCGAAAAACAATTCGACGGTATTAGCTAATTTAGCTAAGATAAGGTAATGAGAAATTAAATTAGAGACTTTATACGATCTAGAGATAGAAGAGGCTCTGCCATGCGACCTACTAAGCGAGTAGGTAAAAGGCGTAGAGCCGCTTTAGAATAGCTAGATGAAATTGATAAAATGGAACTACTAAATAAGACTAGAGAAAATGGATGATATTGATTCTTTATTAAGCCTGTTAATTCTGGGGAGATCAAGGGTGAAACTACAGAATTTAAACGAGCAAAAATTACACGATCCATAAAATCATAGTGCTTGTTGTAATTTAAGATATCAAAAAAGTTATATTTCTTAAAAATATAGAATGATGTGGCGTCTGTACGAGTAAGAGAAAACATTTTATTAACGGCGTTGAATAAAAAATTGTACTTACCTAAAAAGGCGTAATAAAATAATTTGTCTTCAATAAAATAATTTGTTTTGTTGAACATTTCGAAAATTAGAGTAAAAAATACAATGACTCCGAAAATAGTTATTAGAGAGCCTAGAGAGGCTGTAAAGTTTCAGATTCAGTATACATCTGCGTAGTCAGGAATACGACGTGGCATTCCAGCTATACCCAGAAAGTGCATTGGGAAGAAAGTAACGTTTACACCAACAAAAGTTAATCAAAAGTGGATACGAGCTAAAATATCCGAGTATTTTAATCCTGAGAATAAATCAATTCAAAAATAAAATGCGGCGAATAAGCCGAATACAACACCCATTGAAAGTACATAATGAAAGTGAGCTACAACATAATAGGTGTCATGTAAGGCAATATCTAATCCAGCACTAGATAAAATTACACCAGTAATACCTCCCATAGTAAATAGGAAAATAAAACCAACAGCAAATAACATAGTGGCTGTTAATTGAATGACACCACCTACCATAGTTGCTAATCAACTAAAAATTTTGATTCCTGTAGGTACAGCAATAATCATAGTGGCTGAGGTAAAGTAAGCACGAGTGTCTAAATCGAGTCCCACAGTATACATGTGATGAGCCCAGACGATAAAACCAAGAAACCCAATAGCTACCATGGCATATACCATGCCAAGGTAACCAAATACGGGACGGTTAGAAAACTCTGCTATAATGTGACTAATAGTACCAAAGGCAGGGATAATAAGAATATATACCTCAGGGTGACCAAAGAATCAAAACAGATGTTGATATAATACAGGGTCTCCACCACCGGATGGATCAAAAAAAGTTGTATTGAAATTACGATCTGTTAATAACATTGTAATACCTGCTGCAAGAACAGGTAATGATAATAGAAGTAAAACAGCTGTGATAACAACTGCCCATACAAATAAAGGAATATAATTCATACGCATACCAGGAACACGCATGTTAGATGCAGTTACTAAAAAGTTAATAGCTCCTAAAATAGAAGCTAGACCTGATAAGTGTAAACTAAAAATAGCAAAATCTACGGCACCACCAGAGTGATATTCCGCAGTACTTAGTGGAGGATAGACCGTCCATCCAGTACCTGCTCCCATTTCAACGAAAGCGGAAGATACTAAAAAAATTAATGAAGGAGGCATTAATCAAAAACTTAAGTTATTTAAACGTGGGAAAGCCATGTCGGGAGCTCCGATTAGAATTGGTAGTAATCAATTACCAAAACCACCAATAAAAGCAGGCATAACCATGGTAGGGTAAGAATACAAGTCTTCTTCTGAAGATAATCATAAACTCCCCTCCGAACCGTACGTGCGACTTTCATCGCATACGGCTCTCCACAAAGTTGTATATACTAAAGGCATTTAATAAATGCCTGGGCCACCTTGTTAACCCCCTGTGGATTTTAGTGTGACGATGTTTGCACAAAGGAGTTTATTTTTTTGCATGGTGCATTCCAACGTCAGCGTCGGGTCCGCAAATAACACGATTTTTATCACTAAGAGTACTTGTTCTAATGGGGTAGTTGAATATATCGTGAGGTAAGGATGCTTTAATATGGAATTTTCCTATTCTTCTAAAACTTTTATGTAAGTCCAAAAATACCTTTTTACCATTGTCTTTGACGACGGTTAGTTCAGAGCCGAATTTTTTGAACACTTGAGCCCGAGAGCTCAGTTTAAGTTTGCTCATTAGCGTGCAAGCCGCACTATGCTGAATAATGTACTGAATAAAGTTCAGCTGTGCTCTATTGTAAGCAAAAGAATAGTAGTTTATAATTCCTCTTAATACATTATTATAATTTTCTATAATAGTACTAAGCTCTAGATTAACTCAACTAACTTTTCTTTTAGGAACGACTTCCCTTTTGAAGAAGTTTTTTATATCGCACATCCCTTGGTCTGACAACTTTTGAGTTATTTTTTCGAGGGGAGCTAAAAGTATTATCTGGCTCTGCGGTACTCTAGCACGCACTTTTCTCAGAGCGGGTGTAAAGGAATCACTCCTTCTTTTTTGATCATTAGTGCGGCTGATGTGTGATCTAATGTGGGCTCCTAGGAAGAGGGCTCTGTTGTTTATTGCTGAGACAACTTTTGTTTTTTGACGACTCAGATTCAGTTTTAATCTTTCCCGAATAAAATCATAAACTTCGGATTTTAGATTGTCCGCTATTTCTTTGGGGCCGTTTATCCCAATAATAAAGTCGTCAGCGTATCTACAGTAATATATTCTATAACCCTCTCCCGGTATTTTTGACGGCAACTTAGCACGTTTTTTTTCTAGGGCCAATATTTGGGGTAGTCTTTTATGTTGTTCTGTCTGGTTAAGGGAACCTGTTCAACGATAATTTTTACTAAAGTATTGTCTTAGATTAGATATTTTAGTGTGAATGGATTTATATTCTGGGTTCTCCACGCTGGTCGGTCCCGTTTTTTTACTCTTGTCCACTTTTATTTGCATAAATTTGTCAAGTTCATGCAAATAAATATTGGACAACATCGGACTAAGAGTGCCGCTTTGGGAACTCTCACGCCTGCCATACTTAGCTGTTTCGGAAAGAACATGCACGTACTGCGCACGGACCGTTTTTCAATATAGGTCCAGGAATTCGCGATCATCTATTTTTTCTTTTAGTAATTCAGCTAAGATATGGTAGTTGGTCTTATCAAAGTGCTTATCAAAGTCACTTTCCACAAATCACTTTACGCCGGTCCAGTTTTTTATTTGTTTGAGTGCGGTATGAGCACCACTATTCCTGCGAAATCCGTGACTGGAGTCGAGAAACACTGGTTCGTAGATTTCCTCCAATATATTGGTTATTGTTTTTTGAACGACCTTGTCTTTGAGAGAGGGTACGCTTAATTGGCGTACTCCGCCATCTCTTGGGAATGTTTCCATTTTACGAATAGGACTGAATACGAAAGAGTGATCTTTTAACCGCTCAATTATTTTGCTAACAACCTTGGAGGATCATCCGTCTGGTGTTTGCTGTGCAGCTCCTGGAGTGTTTGCACCGTCTTTCCTAGAAATTTGCTTGTAAGCTTGTTGATGGAAATAAGGGTCGAGTAGTTTTTTGTATAGTTTAGTATATTTGGTATCGTTAGACAGACCCTTACTGTTATAAAGGTTTGTCTTATTGTCTCAACTCTGCTGATTCTCTTCGCATTCACGAGGCATTATTCTCGTCGTATAACATCGCTTGGACATTGCTGCTACTATAAAATCTCCGTCACCATATACTTCACAGTACTTAGGCGATCCCCGAGTTGCGTTTTTACGTGGTATGTCTGTCCTTAGGATCTCTTTAGTATTTAAGCATTTAGGCTTTGTAGGAACAACCGTTGCGTCTATGTATTGCCTTCTTCTAAGCTCACTAGCGGTTGCTATTGCACGATTACGGTAAATGCAATTGATCATGTAATTCACCTTAAGACTCGAGTTCAGGATTTACACCTTGTCCATAGACAGCCTACCTCACCGCTGTTTTTTCAGAATATCCGTCTTCTGTCACAGGGGCTTTTTTCACATGCTATGGTCCCCGGTATTGATTTCTCTCACGGGTAAGTAAAATGGTTTAGTGGCTATACGCACAAGCCACATCTACTTAAGATACACGTAAAAACGCCTCACGGGCGCACAAAAAAATCATGAGGAACGCGTGAGCTGTAACGACAACATTGTAGAATTGATAGTTACCGGCTAAGATTTGCTGGCCAGGATAAGCTAATTCTAAACGAATTAGAATAGAAAAGACTGTACCTAAAATACCAGAAAACAAACCAAAAATAAGGTACAACGTACCAATATCTTTATGATTTGTGGAATAGAATCAACGAGTTCAGAAAGAAGACATAGAGGTGAACACAAAAAGGTTCAACCACTAAGTCAGAAAGTACGAGCGAAAAAAATTCTAGCATGTATAGAATTTGAATTTAATGGAGTAAGTTTAACAAGACGTTCAATGTAAGATATGTGAACTTGACGCCTTTTAAGAGGTGAAAAATCACATTTCTAATTTATGAGCGTAAGAAAGAAGTAAATTCAGAGACGAAGCGAGTTAAGATAAACTCAGCTAAAATACTGGGAACTTTGTTACGGATGTGAGCCTCAAAAGGTTGAGAATAAACGCTTTTGCGAATAAATTTGTATAATTCTTCCTCAAACGCAGGAATGTCTTCAACCTCTACGTCATCTAAAAAGGAGTTTAGAAGAGCGTGTAGGAATAAAATTTGAAGAGGTACTGGTACAGGAGAGAATCTTTTTTGTGTTAAGGCTTTAGTTAATTTTGTTCTTTCTCGATAAGGCGAGTAGTTGCCTCATCTAGAGTGAAACCCAAACGTGCGAAATCCTCTACTTCGCGGAATTGAGCTAAATCCAATTTCAGAGTACTGGCTAAGTTTTTAATAGCCTTTGACTGAGCAGCGGATCCAACACGACTAACGGAAATACCTGGACTAACTGCGGGACGAATACCGCGAGAAAAAAGTTCTTTTTCTAGAAAAATCTGTCCATCTGTAATAGAAATTACATTTGTAGGAACATAAGCAGAAACGTCACTTTGAATTGTTTCAATAATAGGAAGAGCTGTTAGAGAACCATAATTACCGTCCATATTGGCTGCGCGTTCTAGAAGGCGTGAATGAGTAAAGAAGATATCACCAGGAAAACCTTCGCGACCGGGGGGGCGACGTAATAATAATGAAATCTGACGATAAGCAACGGCCTGTTTACTTAAATCATCGTAAACACATAGAGCGTCTAATCCTTTATACATGAAGTACTCTCCGATAGCACATCCACTATAAGGAGCAATAAATTGTAAAGCAGCTGAATCTGAGGCAGTGGCCGCAACAATAATTGTGTTATTTAAACAACCGGCTTTTTTTAACATTTTATAAGTACGTGCAACAGAAGAGCGTTTTTGTCCGATAGCGACGTAAATACAAATAGAACTAGAGCCTTTTTGATTGATTATAGTGTCCAAAGCAATGGATGATTTTCCAGTTTTAGAATCTCCGATAATTAATTCGCGTTGTCCATTACCAATAGGCACTGTACTATCCACAACTTTAATACCTGTTTCTAGAGAGACATTAACCGGTGCACGGGAGATAATAGAAGGAGCGATTTGTTCCACGTAGCGGTAACCGAAACTACCTTCTAAAGGACCTTTACCATCTAAGGGACGACCTACAGGGTCAATAACACGACCAATAAGTTTGGGTGTGACCGGAACTCTCATTAGAAAGCCTGTAGAAGACACCATGGCGCCTGGCTTAATGGATGACTCATCACCTAAAACAACGGCGCTAACGCTTTCTAAAGATAGGTTTAAAACCATACCTACTAGGACTTGCGCACCATGACCGAAGTTTACTAATTCACATAAGAAGCGTTATTTAAACCTTTAATTGTAACGATACCATCTGCAACGGATATAACTGATCCTAATGTTTTTAAGACTTGAGTAGCTTCGCGGTTATTTGACATATT
>Ga0306912_1000442_pt1 | contig 24497 bp, 18 predicted proteins | sample AntRauFillE10628_FD_190443 | JGI IMG/M metagenome (GOLD analysis project Ga0306912, IMG submission 190443) | Saline lake microbial communities from Rauer Islands, Antarctica - Metagenome Filla E10 #628 (v2) (version 2) | ecosystem: Environmental > Aquatic > Non-marine Saline and Alkaline >... | reverse complement strand
TAAGAAGATTTGCGTCTTTTATAGGGAGTACCATACATACCGCACCGGGAAAGATAATAAAAGACGCAAATCTTCTTATTCACAAAGGAAAAATCATGGCCGTCGGTCGGGATATTGATATTCCCGAAGGCGCTCGTTCAGTAGACCTCTCGGGATATCACCTCTACGCTTCCTTTATTGATCTGTATACTGATTTTGGTATTTCCGATATCCCTAAGGCAAAAAGTAGCGGTAAACCGCAATACGATCCGGTGAGAAAAGGCCACTATTGGAATGACCATATCCGCCCTGAACAATCCGCTACAGATTTTTATAGTTTCGACGAAAAAAAAGCGGACATCTTACGACAACAGGGCTTCGGAATAGTCCAAACTCATGTACAGGATGGCGTTATCCGAGGAACGGGAATGGTTGTGGGATTGGTAGATACTGAATCTGCCATTCTCAAAGATCGAAGCGCTCAGTTTTCGGGCTTCTCCAGAAGTCAGCAAAGTCGTCAGTCCTATCCAAATTCTATCATGGGATATACCGCCTTGTTGCGGCAAGTCCAACACGACCTCAATGCCTATCAAAAAGGACTGATTGACAGAAAAGATTTATCACTGGAAGCGCTGGAGCGAAATCGACAACTCCCTCAAATATTTGAAGCAAAGTCTCTTCTCAATATACTTAGAGCCGCTGAAGTTGCTTCCACTACGGAACAGGACTTTATCTACGTTAGTGGTGGTGATGAATACCAAAGACTAGATCAAATTGCAGCGCTTAAGGCCAAGTTTATCGTTCCACTCGATTTACCTCAAACTTATGATGTAGAAAATCCATATCTCGCGCAACACCTCTCTCTTGGAGATATGAAGCATTGGGAACATGCTCCCTCCAATCCCAAATGGCTGGCAGACAGAAAGGTTCCCTTTGCCTTGAGCACGACCCAACTTGAGAAAACGAGTAGCTTTCGACAACAACTACAAATAGCTATCGATAGAGGATTGAATCCCGAAACAGCTCTAGCCGCTCTAACGACCTTACCCGCACAGTGGCTGGGCCTAGAAAATGAGATTGGACGCATTCAAAAAGGGGCAAGAGCCAATTTTTTTATCACTGATGGACCTATATTTAATAAAGAAAGCGATATCTACGAACATTGGATTTTGGGACATCCGCATGTTTTCAAATTGCGCGATCAGATCTCCCTCGCAGGCCAGTATCGCCTAAATTTCGGAAAGGACAGCCTTTCGCTACAACTCAAGGAAAAGAATGGAAAGTACAGTGGCAAGTTAAAACAAGATTCTTTACAACTTGGATTAAAGGTTTCCTTTGATGAAGGATGGTTGTATATGACTGCCAGTACAGCAGATACCGCATCCCTCGGATTTACTCGTTTTCGCGCCCGGGTCCATTCTCCCGACACTATTACAGGAGTCGCATTCACTTCCGATAACCGAAAACTTCCCTTTACCGCGTCCAAAGTCTCACCCGAAGAACCTGATGAAAAAGAGAAAAATAATGATGAGGAGGAGGAAGAGAAGGAAGACGAAACTCAAGACTCGGACTTGGGACCCATCATCTACCCCAATATGGCTTTTGGTCAGAGTAACCCCACGATAAAAAAAGGAAATCTCCTCATCACCGAAGCTACGGTCATAACCGGAGAGGATACAGGAACATTAGAAAACACAGATGTCTGGATCAAAAATGGTCGCATTGAGAAAATTGGCCAAAACCTTGAGGTAGAAAATATTACTACCATCGATGGAAAAGGGAAATTCCTCACTGCAGGCATCATTGATGAACACTCCCATATTGCCGGCAGCTCAATCAACGAATCTGGACAGAATTCCTCTGCACAGGTACGTATGTCAGATGCTGTCAATCCCAATGATATTAGTATTTACAGAGCCCTCGCTGGTGGAGTAACGAGCATCCAATTACTCCATGGGTCTGCCAACCCCATTGGGGGACAGTCGGCTATTCTCAAACTCAAATGGGGAGGAACGGCAAAAGATCTACTCTACGATAATATGCCCAAATTCATAAAATTTGCTCTTGGAGAAAACGTCAAGCAATCCAATTGGGGAGGAAGCAGCCGATTTCCGCAAAGTCGGATGGGGGTTGAACAGCTCTTTGTCGATTACTTCAGTCGAGCCCGGACCTATGGAACTTTGAAAAAAAGTGGTCAAGCTTACCGAGTGGATGAAGAATTGGAAACCCTGCTGGAAATCATCGAAAGCAAACGATTCATCTCGTGTCATTCTTACATACAAAGCGAAATCAACATGCTCATGAAAGTCGCTGAAAGCTTTAACTTTACTCTCAATACCTTCACTCACATTTTAGAAGGCTATAAGGTAGCAGACAAAATGAAAGAACATGGTGCCGGCGGCTCCTCCTTTAGCGACTGGTGGGCCTATAAATTTGAAGTGAAAGACGCCATTCCCTACAATGCTGCTCTCATGCATGAACAGGGCGTCACCGTTGCGATCAACAGCGACGATGGCGAAATGATTCGAAGACTTAATCAGGAAGCTGCAAAGTCTATCAAATACGGTGGTGTAAGTGAAGAAGATGCCTGGAAGTTTGTGACCCTCAATCCTGCAAAACTGCTTCATATTGATGATCGAGTGGGCAGCCTAAAGGAAGGAAAAGACGGCGATGTGGTTCTTTGGAGTCATCATCCGCTGTCCGTTTATGCCATAGCTGAAACTACCGTGATTGAAGGTCAGATCTATTTTGACAGAGAGCGAGATAAAAACCTTCGGGAAAAAGTGGAAAGAGAAAGGACCCGACTCATAGAAAAAATGTTGCGCGAAAAAAACAAGGGCGTAAAAACTCAGGTCATAGAGAAAGAGGAGAAAAAACATTTTTGTTGTGACACCATTGACGAATACTAAAATCAAAAGATGAAAGCTACACTCAATATATTCCTCGGGCTATTCTGCCTGTGCTTTTCAAGCCTGCTTTATGCTCAACAAACACCGGCTCCTCCTCAAAATCAAATGATAACCATTACAGGAGCGACCGCTCATATCGGAAATGGAACAGTAATACCAAATGCATGGCTCACCTTTGAGCAAGGAAAAATCACCTATGTTGGACCTGCTAAGGACGAAGCCATCAGAGGCCGTGAAATCAGTGCTCAAGGCCAGCATCTCTACCCTGGGTTTATCGCCCCAAATACGACCCTCGGCTTAGTAGAAATCGATGCGGTCAAAGCCTCAGACGATAAGTCTGAAATTGGGAAAATGCTCCCTCATGTCCGTAGTTTGATCGCCTATAATGCAGAAAGTCAGGTGGTGGAAACCTGTAGACCTAATGGCGTTTTAACAGCTCAAATCTGCCCACGGGGAGGCCGGATTTCAGGTCGCTCCTCCATCGTGCAATTAGATGCCTGGAATTGGGAGGATGCCGTAATTCGAGCAGATGACGGAATTCACCTCAACTGGCCGGGCAGCTTCAGTCGAAAACGATGGTGGGCCGGAGAAGGGAGGGGCTATAAAGTCAATGAGGATTACGCAAAAGAAATCACGGCGCTCAGCAACTTTTTTGATGCCGCCCGTGCATATTCTCAGAATGAAGGTCAAAATCAAGAGGACCTGAACCTCCTTTACGCCGCAATGGAAGGGGTCATTCAAGACGAGGCAGGACTTTTTGTTCATGTCCAGGGCGAAAAGGAAATCCTGGATCTGATTGCCTTTAAAAAACAACAAAACCTGGCCCGAGTTATTATTGTGGGTGGGCATGAAGCGCATCAAGTTGCAGATGAAATTAAAAAAGCGAACATCTCTGTTCTCCTCAGACGGGTTCACTCCACTCCACAAAAAGAGGATGAAGACTATGACCTCCCTTTTAAAAATCCGCGATTGCTGGTTGAGGCTGGTGTATTGACAGCTTTAGAAGGTAGCGGTAGGATGGAGAGAATGAATACCAGGAACTTACCTTTCTATGCAGGCACTGCAGCGGCCTATGGGCTAGATCCGGAAGTGGCTCTGCAACTCATAACGCTCAATACAGCAAGAATTTTAGGAATTGATGAACAACTAGGATCTCTAGAAATAGGAAAAGACGCTACAATATTTTTGAGCCGTGGGGATGCACTGGATATGAAAGGCAATCAACTCACCAATGCATTTATACAAGGGCGACAAATCTCTCTCGAAACCCATCAGACAGAACTCTACCAGCGATATAAAAACAAATATGATCGTCAGTAATCAAATCGAATAAAAAAGTGCTACTTTGGAAGAGTTCAACTCTTATTTTTCCTTCTCAATAACGGATTGGAGCCCCACCCTCCAGGTGCTCTTCTATGCGACTTTAACTGCTATAGCCACCGGTCTGGGAGCTCTGCCTTTCCTCTTCATAAAGCGTCTTTCAGAACGCCTCACCCACTTTGCCGATGCTATTGCGGCAGGTCTGATGCTCATTGCCAGTATCCAGCTCGTAAATGAAGGTCGTGCTGAAGGCCTTTCCCTTACAATTTTTGGCATCGTATTCGGATGTATTCTTCTCGTTCTCATCAAAAAAAACATCGACTTTGATTTCGCAGATACATGGAAGGGCATGGATCGCGGTGATGTGTCAAAAATATTCCTAATTCTGGGCGTCATGACCCTGCATTCCTTTGCCGAAGGTGTCGGTGTGGGTGTGTCCTTCGCACGTTCCGATTCCTTTGGCATGTATATTTCAAGCGCCATCGCCCTTCACAATATTCCGGAAGGCATCGCGATATCTATCGTCCTCGTCAGCCGAGGCGTCTCTGTGTGGAAAAGCGCACTTTGGGCAATTTTCACCAGTCTTCCTCAGCCTTTACTGGCCGTACCTAGCTTTCTGCTCGTCGAAGTTTTCGAACCTTTTTTGCCCATCGGCATGGGACTCGCGGCCGGTGCCATGGTCTGGATCTGTTTTAGCGAACTCCTCCCCGAGCCCTTTCGAAATCAGAAAACCATCCATGTTATCGCGGCCATGCTGTTTGGCATGCTGCTCATGCTGGGCTTGCAGCTGCTGCTATAAATATCCTCTACCCCTCCCCTGGTGATTTGACCTTTGACACCTCGACTCCGACTGGTGCAGCTCAGACATTCCATTGCCCTCTTTGCGCCTTTGCGTCTTTGCGTGAAATAAATAATGCACCGTGCAGCAACCTACGACACTCCACTCCAATCTGCCACTTTGCGTCTTTGCGTGAAATAAATAATGCACCGTGCAGCAACCTGCGACATCAATAACGATGCTTCTCTCCCGACCAATCCGTCTTCTGCAACCATTGTTGCCCACTCTCTCGAGCTCCTTTTTCGGCCTCCGTACCCATGGAGTCATTCCAGCGATTCAGATATCCGAAAAGAGCAATAACCCCCATCATTTCTACAATTTCGCCTTCCGTCCAGTGCTGCCGGGCCTTTTCCGCCACCTCGTCGGTCACCGCATTGGGTATTTGCGCTGCGGCAACGGCCAGATCCAGGGCTGCCCGTTCTGCCTCACTGAAGGCCGAATGTGACTGATAGGACCAAATATTTTCGAGCTGCTCCTGAGCTGCTCCATAGCGCTCTGCTGCCCGAATGGTATGCGCCTCACAATATTCACAGCCCGCCGTATGGCTACACAAATAGCCGATCAGCCGCTTCAGCGCCGAGCTCACTCGCCCCTGATTTTCCATCACGGCCTTATTCATCTCAATAAACGCATACGCAATTCGTGGCCGGTGATACATCGTCTTGATGCTATTCGGACAAAAGCCCAGCGTTTCTTCATAAAATGTAATCAACTCCTGCAGCGCATCATCGCCCGATTCATCCGCCGGAGTTACCAGAGGTTTTTTCATGCTACTTATTTTTTTACCCGCACAGATAATTCCAATACAAATTCAGCCACCCGTGTCCCCTCTTCGTCATAGGCCGCAATTGGCACGCCCATATGGTGTCGCTCTCCCGTGGCATTCGACTTTTCCAACAAAGCCTCCACTTCACGGCCTTGAGCCATTTCAAAAGTAACATTCGTATCCGGCCTGCGCAAAAATTCCGCCGAGCTACTTTTGAAAGCAAAAGACACCTTCCACCCTTTCTCCAGACTGTAGGCATAGGCATGCAGGCCCGCCGTGAGGTCTGCTCCTACCATTAAGGCGCCAAAATACATGGATTTAAAATGATTTCTCGTCCGTCGACGGAGAGGAATACGCACCCGCACTCGTTCCGGCCCCCAGTCCACAATGCGCGGCCGGCAGTATCCGATCATCGGAATTTTCAACAGGCCCAGCAAGAACAGCTTCCACTGCATGCGTCGCCGACTCGGAAAGGAAGAAGTTGCCATAACCGAAAGATACCTATAAATATTCATTTGGCTATATTTTGGTGAGTTCATGATAGAGGTTCGCTTTGAGACTGCTACGATTCGGGGCTCGCTCAGGTGGCTTCGCTGTCTACGCCCGAGCAACCATAGGAGTCAAATTTACTATCATGGATAAAACAGACTGGGTAAAACGCGATCCGGAAGACATCGGCAAAGGGATTGTGAAATTTTGTCGAGGTCTATGACCAAACGTATGAGGCGGTCCCCATTGCAACCATTCTGACCATAGTCAGGAAAAAGGACCAAAGTAATGATTTGGTTTTGGCATTGAGTTTAAGCGTGCTTAAATGTGGTTGCGAATTAAGGAGAGTGCATGCTATTCTTTCACATAAAAGCAATAGCCCCCTTTACTATGGAATCTATCCTCCGGCTTTTGCAAGATCCAATCATTATAGTGAGAATTGGGACTAAGCTCTAAATACTCGATATTATTATCTGCCATATCATTTAAATCGGAGTAACTATCAAACCAGCCTCGTAAATTGGGGCACATCCCCTCAAAGGTTTGACCGGGAGATAAGTGCAATGATAATCCGTATTGAAATAAAAAAAATCCTTCTGTACGTGGTATTATTTTAAATTCTAGCATATATGTCCCATTATGATAGTAGTAATCACTCCACATGAGCGGGCCCACCTCTGCGAATGTGAATGTAGGATCATATAAATCATCTATTAAAATAGTAAAATCGTTTAAAGCTGACGTGATTTGAGGGGTGTCTAAGTGATAAATTTGAGTAAGTGGATTAAACTTAAAATCAGACAATACAACATACTCACCTAATCCCCTATCGTACACCCTATCCTCAAAAACAGAACTAAAAAAATATCGTATCTCCCACAGAAAAGGTATCCAGGGCAGGCGTTAAGGTACTCGGAATTAAAAAGTCATGTGTTCCAGTAAAGTCACACCGACTATTGGGTATGCAAGAAATGACCAAGCACAAGAAAACTCCAAGAATTATTCCTTTCATCCATTCTCTTTTCATACTACTCCAAAGTTAGTTTATTTTTGGATTGTCCGAAAATCAATAAGTCTAAAATACGTCTGCAATCCAAGGACTTTGGGGGGCTTGTCGGTCCCGGTTCTCAGCGATAGGTCGGAAGATAATATACTCAGGGTTGCGTCACTACCGACTTTTCAGCAATGGCATGCGCAGCAATCCAGGCTGTCGTCCAGGCGGCTTGGAAATTAAAGCCTCCGGTAAGAGCATCGATATTCAACACTTCACCGGCAAAAAAAAGACCGGGCACCTGTCGGTGTTCCATGCGCGTAAAATCGATAAATTTATTCTCAACACCACCGGCGGTGACAAATTCTGCTTTATGTGTACTTTTACCTTTTACCGGCAAATCGTGTGCTCCAAGTGTTTCCCTCAAATCGCTCAGATGTACTTTCGTCAAATCGGCCCAGTTTTCATCCCGAATGCCTGCAGCGATCAATAAGGCTTTCCACAGTCTTTTGGGTAACGAAAATAAGGGGGTTGCCAAAACCTTTTTAGCGCCTTGTTCTGCTCTGGCCTTTTTAATAACGGCTTGAATTTCATCCATTTCTGCATCAACCCAATTCAATAGAATTCGAAATTGGTATTCGGCTGCTGCCAATTCATCAGCAGCCCAGCTGGACAATTTCAAAATTCCCGGACCGCTGAGTCCCTTGTGAGTAATAAGCAGCGGTCCGTGGGTCTCCATTCCCGTTATGGGTAAGGTCACCCTAACCTGAAGCAATGACACGCCTGCAAGTCCGTGAAGCCATTGCAATGGAATATCAAATGCAAACAAGGAAGGTACCCGCTCTGTAAGCTCAATACCGAATTCTTCCAGCAGTTTCAGGGATGAAGGAGTACTTCCCGTCGCCCATAAAATATTTTTAGCTCGATAAGCATTTTTTGAAGACTGTACGTCAAATCCATCTTCTGAAGTAGATATCTGCTTCAGCGCCTCTTTTACATAAATTTCGACACCGAGGCGATCTGCTTCAGCAAGGAAGCAGTCGATAACGGTTTGCGAATTATCGGATTCCGGAAAGACCCGTCCATCTTCCTCAATTTTTGTAGGCACATTCCTTTCAGAAAGCCAATGCATCATATCTCCGGTCATGAATTTATGGAAGGGACCCAGCAATTCTTTTCGGCCTCTGGGGTAATATTGAACCAGCTCCTTAGGTGTCCAACAAGCATGGGTTACATTACACCGGCCTCCCCCACTCACTTTCACTTTGCTGAGAAGTTGGGCTTGTTTCTCGAGAACCACTACCCTGGCATCAGGTGCCAAAGCCTTAATTTGTAGAGCTGCGAATATTCCGGCAGCTCCGCCTCCTATTATTAAAGTATTCACTCTTTCAGACATGGAAGCAAAATACTAAACTCGAAGCATTAAATACGTTAATTATTAAGGTTAATTGCTACAATTAAAATCATCATGGTCCCTGATGTATATCATATTTTTTCGGATGGTTCACCTTTATCTTCGAGCTAACAAATTAAAAAATATGCATAGGTCAAAGTTTTTTGCACTTTTAGCAATTGTCTTTTTTTCTTCAAATGTGTTTGCCCAAACCTATACGGTAAGTGATCAATCTACTGCAGTCGTTATAGGAACTTCTACACTACACGATTGGGAAAGCGATGTTGAAGAAATAAATGGAGAGGCGAATATTGAAACTTCATCGGGGCAATTACAGGATATCCCAAAGATGAATCTCCAGTTTACAGTGGAGTCGATTAAAAGTGGTAAATCAAGAATGGATCGCATCACTTATGAAGCCTTAAAATCAGAGGAACACCCTCAAATCACTTATAAAATTCTAGATGTAGTCAGCATAAATGGTAATCGGGTAACCGCCTCAGGAAATCTGAGCATTGCCGGATATAAAAAAGAAGTAATGGTTAAGGGTATGCTGATGAATGGAGGAAATGAAATTCAAATCAAAGGAAATCATATGATTGATATGACAGAATTTCAAATAGACCCGCCTACTGCCATGTTGGGTGCCATCAAAGTTGGAAAAGACGTCGAATTCAAGTTCGATATCACATTAATAAAAAAATAAATAAACCACAATTGTTATGAAAAATTTCAAACTCATTTTCACCGCATTTTTCGGTCTGTTTTTCTTTGCTGTGCACGGACAGCACAACCTACAGCCCGATCTGCAAAATTTCAGACAGCCGGGTTATGATGGCTTAAATGTATTTGAAGCTCCTAAGTTGGATAGTCCTGCTTTTGAAGGGTTGAAAATACGACTCGGTGCAGACTTTGCGATGCAGTTTCAAGGCTTAAGTCACTCAACAGGTAGTTCTACAGATACAATGGCTTCCATTGGAAACAACTTCAACCTACCAACAGCTAATTTAAATCTGGACGTACAGATGGCGAAGGGTGTTCGATTACACATGAGAACCTACTTATCATCTCGCCACCACCCGGAAGCGTGGGTGAAAGGTGGACACCTTCAGATTGACCGCTTGGATTTCATTAAAAGTAACTTTTTAGATAACCTCATGGATTACGTAACTGTGAGAGTAGGTTTGGATGAGATCAATTATGGAGATGCTCATTTTAGAAGAACGGATAATGCCAATGCCATTTATAACCCATTTGTAGGAAATTACATCATAGATGGTTTCACTACTGAGGCATTTGGTGAGGTTTACTTTAGATCAAATGGTTTTTTGGCAATGGTTGCTATTTCTAATGGGAAACTAAACCAATCAGTTGTTAAGTCTTCAGACGATGAGGATGCTGGTCCATCTTTCTATGGGAAATTGGGATATGATCAGCAGCTCAATGATGACTTCCGGTTTAGAATTACGGGTAGTTTTTACAACAATTCAAATGATCTTGCCAACTTTCTATACAATGGAGACCGAGCCTCCAGTAGATATTATAATGTCATGAATACTACTACGGGAAGTTCTGGAGATTGGAGTGGACGGAATACCTTCACTATCCCTCAAGTCACTTCCATTATGATCAATCCATTCATTAAGTATAAGGGCTTAGAGTTTTTCGGCCTGTATGAAAATATCAGTGGTCAGAGCTTCGGTGGCGGAGACGTTGGCTATAATCAAATTGCAGGGGAATTACTTTACCGTTTTGGTTCCTCTGAGCAGCTCTATTTGGGTGGTCGATACAATACGGTCACGGGAACTGACGGGAATTCAGGAAGAGATATCAACCGTCTGAATGTCGGTGGAGGATGGTTTATCACCAATAATATTCTCGCAAAGGTTGAATATGTAGATCAAAACTATACAGGAGATGGCTGGACTGGTCAATACCAGGACGGGAACTTCAATGGATTTGTTCTTGAAGCTGTTATTTCGTTCTAATTTAAATTTGATTGGAGGAGCCCAAGTCGGCTCCTCCTTTATTACCATGAAATATACCCAACATATCATTTCTGTTTTATTCAGTACGTTTATTTTTCTAAACGGTCTGTCCCCTATTGCTTATTCAGATCACTCAGCAAGGGACCTGCTGATCACTTTCGCTGAAGACTCTCAGCTTCAAATTATCGGAAAAACCAATCTTGGCAAATTTTCCTGTCACTGCAATCAATGGGGTCAGGTTAAACATAACGAATTCGTAGGAAGCGTGCGAGACAATAAAATCTATTTTGATCACGCATCATTAGAAATTCCTGTTGAAGCACTAGGATGTCAGAACAGAATGATGACCTCAGAATTGCATGAACTTCTATGCAACGAGAGCGATGAAGGAAATATAAAAGTCACCTTCCAGGAAGCGCAATGGTACCTCAATTCATTATGGTCAGAAAAGATGAAAGTTAATGAGCCCATTGGTTATTTTCATGTCTTACTGACTATAGGAGGCATTACAAAAGACTCAAATGTAGAGATCTTTTCTTCTAATGAGCAATCGGACAATAAAACCCTTTCTACAAGAGGTAAAATAGAGCTACAACTCAGTGAATTCAATATTGAACCGCCCACGAAAATGATGGGGTTGGTGAAGGTCAATAATTCATTAGACATAGACCTGGATCTTCACTTTACCTGGTCTGAATTGTAACATTTCCAGTAGCTTCTAAAGCCATTCTTTTCTGTAAGCAAGAAATTGATGCCGGGCTATAGCCTAATAGCCCCAAGTACTTATTTCCAGTATATCCGAATCTCACAATAGCTGGCCATCCAATTCCTTGTGGATATTTTACAAACTTCCTTTAGGACAGCTGACAAAAAGCTCATCGCCATTCAGTACGATATGTCTGATTTCACGGAATTCAGCTCTGGAGTCAGCTTCACTTGATATATAACTGCCTCCGATGAGAAATACAATCTCGCATGTTTAGAGTCGATGGGATAGCGCTAAATATTATGCTATCGGCACGTGATATTTGGCGGATAGAAGCATCAAAAAAAGGCCGGCCGCAGGTCGGCCCGCATAAGCGCTGGTAGGGGCCGCGAACCTATGGAGAGCGGGTCGCCGCCCGGGCCTTGACCGGGTAGGGGACGGCACCCCCGGACATAGCGACCGCCGGCCGCAGGTCTACTTTTTCTCATGGTCTGGCAGAGACGTCATTTTTAAAATTTCCCGTATATTAGGAGAATAGAAGCGGCCGGGGGATATGCCCGTCTAAAAAATAATTAAATATAAAAAGAAGGCTACATGGTGTTTAATAAATCACTTTTCGCGAAATACTTTTTGTTCTTGTCCCTGGCCCTTTTTTATCAAACGACAAGTGCACAGGATCGACTGACCGGAGAACCTTTTGCTACGCGCAGTGAGGTCATCGCACAGAATGGAATGGCGGCAACGAGCCAGCCTTTAGCGACGCAGGTGGCACTCGACATTCTCAAAAAGGGCGGGCACGCTGTGGATGCCGCCATCGCTGCCAATGCTACCCTTGGGCTGATGGAACCTACGGGTAATGGAATGGGAGGGGATCTGTTTGCGATTGTATGGGATGCAGAAGAAGAGAAATTGTACGGACTCAATGCCAGTGGACGATCGCCCTACAATCTTTCTTTGAGCTATTTTACAGATAACAATTACAAGAAAATTCCCGCGCTGGGGCCCTTGCCAGTCAGTGTGCCGGGCTGTGTAGATGGATGGCAAGAACTGCATGATCGCTGGGGACAACTGAAGATGGAGCAGGTCCTCCAACCAGCCATCGACTATGCGACAAAAGGCTTCCCCGTCTCTGAGCTGATCGCTTACTATTGGGGACGCAATGCGGAGGTCCTGAAGGAATTCCCCCATTTTGCCGCGACCTTCATGCCTGATGGGGCAGCTCCTCAGAAGGGAGAGATTTTTAGCAATCCCCGCCTGGCCTACACCCTAAAAAAAGTAGCTCAGGGAGGCCGGGATAGTTTCTATTTTGGAACCGTCGCCCAGCGTATAGTGGAGGCTGTGCAGTCTCAAGGTGGTTTTCTATCAGAACGCGATTTGGCTGATCATCGCTCGGAATGGGTGGAGCCCCTATCGACAAATTACCGCGGCTACGATGTCTGGGAGCTGCCCCCGAATGGGCAAGGTACGGCTGTGCTTCAAATGCTAAATATCCTTGAAGGGTACGACATTGCGGGCATGGGTTTTGCGTCGGCAGACTACATCCACCACCTCGTGGAAGCCAAAAAACTCGCCTTTGAAGATCGGGCGCAGTTCTATGCCGATCCCGATTTTTTTGACAGTCCCATAAATGAGTTAATTAGTAAGGGGTATGCAGCTGAGCGACGTGCCCTCATTGACAGTGATCGCGCCGCCCGTGCCTATCCGGCCGGAGAATTGGAGCAGGGCAATACTATCTATCTTACGACCGCTGATGCCGATGGAAATATGGTTTCCCTCATACAGAGCAATTACCGGGGAATGGGCTCCGGAGTTACTCCGGAAGGACTGGGGTTCGTACTGCAGGATCGCGGAGAGCTGTTTTCTCTGGAAAAAGGGCACGCCAATGTCTATGCACCGCATAAGCGGCCCTTTCACACCATCATTCCGGCCTTTATTACGAAAGATGGAAAGCCTTTGATCAGCTTTGGACTCATGGGCGGTGCCATGCAGCCGCAGGGACACACCCAAATCGTCTGCAATCTCATTGACTTTGAGATGAACTTACAAGAAGCCGGGGATGCCCCTCGCATTCGGCACAGCGGGTCTAGTCAACCGACGGGCAACGTCATGAGGTCTGGTGGTCGTCTTTATCTGGAATCGGGATTTTCTCCCCAGGTCCTGCGCGAGCTCACGGCCAAAGGCCACGATATTCGGTTTACCCGAGGCGGCTACGGTGGGTACCAGGCCATCTATTGGGAAAGGGATCAACAGGTGTATTACGGTGCCTCGGAGTCTCGAAAGGACGGGCAGGCTGCGGGCTATTAGACTAAAAAGTGAGCACGCATAAACCATCATAAAGTGGTGGTGCCTTTTATGCCATTTTGTCCCTATTTTGGTGAGTATAGACGGAGTGGCTCTCCGGGAGGAGTCTTCGATTTCTCATTTAAACCTCCCATTCATCCAGCGATGAATACTTCCGTAGAGGGTTGTCATCAAACGAAACTGAGACAATCCGCAATTCACGAAGGCAAAAGAATTCATCCACCACAATCAATCCACGATATTAGAAATCTGCTGATCAACGGCTTCATCCATTGCCTCAATAATACAGAAGATTCGAAAACCCTCACATCTATAAAGTAGGAGTGTTTAACCAATTGTTTCAACTAAAAAAGAACTCTTAAATAAAAACAGATGATAAATTAGAAAAGCATTTAGGCCTTCAGAGGGATGCTTTTACAGAAGGCGCCCTCGAGGCAGAAGGCGGAGACGAAGTCGTTCCCATGATTCATCAACTCGCGCCCAAATTTGATCTCGTGGTTGCATCTCGGGATTGGCATCCAGAAGACACGGTGCATTTTGAAAAGTGGCCCGAGCACTGCGTCAAGGAAACGGAAGGCGCAGAGTTCCATCCCGCACTAAAACAGGAAGTCATCGACCAATTCCTCGTCAAGGGCACAGAAAATAAAGACGATGGCTACTCTGCTTTTGAAGCAACCAATTTGAATCTTGCTGAATTTTTGAAAAAAAAGGAAGTAGAAACGCTCTACATCGCAGGACTCACTACTGATTACTGCGTCAAATTCACCGCTATCGATGCCGCAAAAAATGGATTCGATACCCGCGTGATCATCGATGCGACACGGGCAGTTGAAGCCGAATCCGGCGACAAGGACAAAGCCATAGCTGAAATGAGAGCAGCGGGATGCCAAATCACCGCTATTGATGAAGTAAAGTCAATACTATAGTAACTGAATCCAAGTTGAGGAGTCGGGCAGCTCCAACTAAATTGAATGGGGCTATTCATTAAGCTGACTCCTTTCGTCCTCAGAATTTGCCAGAGTTTCCGTACTTTTATCTTCACCTATGAAAAAGGCGAAGAAGTACCTCCCTATTGTCCTGTTGCTCTGTTTTGTCGTCGTAGCCTACTGGCCACTATCGACGGTGCAGAATTGCATGAAGTTCGACATACTAGATCAGTATTTCCAATATCGGCACTTCCTGAGCGATAGCCTGTCCAACGGAATTTGGCCCCTTTGGCTCCCCTGGCAATACTACGGCTTCCCCTATTTCGCCGACCCACAAGGTGCTGCCTGGTACAGCCCCAGCTGGATTATCGCTGCCTTTCGCCCCTACGATTTGTACAGTCTGTATTTCGAATGGCTTGCGCATGTTTTTTGGGGTGGTTTGGGCTTTTTCTTCCTTTTGCGAAAATTGGGTATTTCCATCCTGGCGGCCCTTACCATGGCCATTCTCTTTGAATGCAATGGCATTTTCCTCGGAAATGCCCAGCATTTCACCTATGTAATATCAATGGCCTGGTTGCCTTGGGTGTTTTTGAGCTTTTACCAGATTATTTTCAGGCCTCAACTCAAGTGGAGTATTGCCGGTGGTGTTATTTTGCATTTTTTCCTCACCGGCGGCTATCCAGCCTTCTTTTTCATCATAATATACGCACTTGCTGCTCTTGTAACACTCCAGGTCATTCGGCACATCAGGAAAGGCCATAAAGAAAAATTAAAACGTCTCGGCATCCATCTCTTCTTTGCCGGAAGTATTTTTCTTTTGCTCAGTGTAGGATACCTTTATTCCATTTTTGAAGCCCAGGGCTTAATGCTTCGTAGCAGCGCAATTGCCATGGAAGACATCCTTTTTGGTCCCTATCCACCCAAAGCACTCATTTCCTCCATCCTGCCCATGACCGTTACGGGTCATCAAGCCTTTTGGGGTGCCGATATTTCAATGATTCAGGGCTTTATTGGCCTTTTACCCTTTTTCTTCCTTCCATTGGCATTTATGGATGCTCGTTATCGCAGGGTCAAAATTGGAATTGCCCTTGCCGGAGGACTTAGTCTCCTGGCTGCCTTTGGAGACGCCACCTTTGTTCGCGAAGGGCTCAGTCACTTGCCCTTACTCGACCGCTTTCGCTTTCCCTCCATCTTTAGAGCTTTTTGGATGCTCAGTGTCCTCATACTAGGAGCCTGGGGGTTTGATGCGCTTTCTACCCTTCGCAAAACAATCCGATGGCGAGGTATTGGACTCTCTCTGCTCGGCCTTGCCATTATTTTGATGATATTCGGTCGTTGGCTACCCGAATCATCCTCAGAAGCCGGTGACTTTCCATGGCAGGGGCTTCTTTTTCAGTCCGAGCTGCTCCGACCTTTTATTGAAAGCGGTTCACCCTTCGAGAAATTTTTCCCCGGACTCATTTTATTGCTAAGTTTTCTCTTTCTCTACTTGACTGCGCTGTTCACCAAACCTTCCCTGCGACCCTATGCTCTACTTACGATAGCCGCTATCGAAGGGTTTTGCGCCGTTCAACTCACTCACACCATGACCATCACTCACCCCCGGCCCGCCACAGCATATCAAGCCGCCCTCAAAGAGATGCCCGAGGGCTATCCCATCCCCGACGAAACTCCCGTTCACGACAACCGCCCTGCCGACCCCAGATTTCTGCCCTCCTGGTACAACAACAATATATTTACCAAAACCGTATCTCCCAACGGCCTCAACCCTTTCAAACTGCGGGCAATGAGCGACATGGAAAAGCAAGATTGTTATCAGCGGGCCCTTCCCTCTCCCGTCGTCTTTTTCACTGATTCATCGGCACAGGGAAGTCACTACCATTTCCAGGAATGGCAGCCCGGGCACTTCACTCTTGACGTAAAAATCTCCCGGCCCGACACCCTCGTTGTCCAGCAAAGCTACTATCCCGGTTGGTTTGCCACCAGAAATGACTCTCCGGCCAACATTACCCCCTGGTGCGGCCATTTACTCAGCCTACCCGTCCCCTCCGGTGAGAGCCAAATCACTTTCACCTTTCAGCGCGCCGACATCAAAGTCCTGTGGATCTGGCAAGGCTTTTTGACTCTTTTCTGCTCGCTATTCTTTATATTTCCCTTCTTCAGAGAGCTGAACAAATGAAATGCCCTTTTTCCACTTTAGCATTCAGGCAATAAGTATGGCTGGGAAAAGGGCGCTTAGTTCTATGAAACGAGAAGAACTTTCTCCAAGTCAAGCAGTGAAGAGAGTGACACTCCCATATAAAGCCGTCATGGCAACTATAATAGCAGCTAAACCAAGCGACCAATTTCAAAAAAAATCACTATATTCGATAAATCATGATTACAACCCCAGGAGAAATAATATCCAGAGAACCAAAAAAGAAAATCCTCATTTACACTTTGGGATACTTTGGCTTTGTGTTTATTTCATTTTCCCTCTTCTTGTCCCTCAAAAACGGCCTTTCCGCAGAAGGCCTTGGGGATACCTTCGAGTTTAGTTTTCTCATGGCCTTTTTTATGGCCCCGTACCTGGCCTATTTAGAATTGAAGAAGGAGGGAAAGCAACAAAAAACACCATGAACTTCGACTATCTCCTTTCAGATGAAAAAATGGAGATGGCAAATGACTAACTTTAATTATGCGCAATCAACTCACCTTTCCTCATCGTATTTCTTTTTTCAGTTCGCTGGTCGTCCTATTCTTCTCCTGTCCATTGATTTCCGGTCAATCCATGACCGATGACAGTTCGCATTTTCATCGCACGGTAGAAGTATATAATTCTGAGGATTCAGTGAAACTAGTAGGAACGCTGTCTTGCCCTGATTCTACCGGTTCATTTCCTCTCGCAGTATTCATTTCGGGATCGGGACCACAGGATAGATATTCATCTATTGGGAAACATCGGCCATTCCTGTTGATTTCTCAAAGATTAAACGCAATAGGTATCGCCACAATAAGCTTTGATGACAGAGGAACAGGGCAATCCACTGGAAGTATATTCTCAAGTGGTATGCAGAAAGAATTAAAGGACCACCAACTCATCATTCATGCCATCCCTGACATTGAAACTAAACACAATATCCACTTTACTAAAATTGGCCTAATAGGTCACAGTTTAGGCGGGATTGTTGCTCTAGAATTATCTGAAAATAATCCAATCGATTTCTCAATTCTCCTGGCCACTCCGTTCGAAAAAGGTAGTGAGTTAATGATAAAACAAAAGAGAAATATAGAAAGCTTCTATCAAGAGTTGAGCAGGCAGGAAAAAGAGATGAGTGTTAGGAATATGAAAAGACTCTATGAGTTTGTCAATGAGAATAAGGACGATAAATCTTTGGATAGTTTATTATTTGAAGAAATCAATAAAATTGATACCGGCGATCACTATACCACCCAATTCATCAATGGACTCGTGCATCAGATGACCCAAACCTCTCTTTTTGATATCATTACCCATGATCCTACAGAAGCTGGATATGATTTCACCTCTCCCACCTTATTTATGTATGGAAGCAAGGATATCCAGGTGCCTCCAGCGGGGAGTATAATAAATCTGGATCGAATCAGTCAGGATACCATTCCACAAGTAGAATATGTATTACTCAGCGGATTGAATCACTTGTTACAGAGGTGTGAAAATGGACATCCATTGGATTACTTTATGATCGATGAACCCATCAATGAAATGGCAATTCTAGTGATGATTGAATGGCTTAAACTCAAGGGCTAGGCTTTGCAAATAAAAACAAGAATATTTAGGGTATAATCGGCTTCCAGTTCAAGGACAGATTGTAACTCTTTCTGTTAAAAAAAATGCTTACAAGAAAAAATTCTTATTCCATATAGATCACATATCCTCGTCTTAGTACTTTTACCGCGCCCTGTCTACTCCTCCCCACTGAGCAAATGATGATCGCTCAGCTCAAACCAGGCGTCGATGAGGTGCTGACAGGCATAAATAAACGATCGGTTGACAATGATGGCTGTGGAAATATCTACGTCAGTCAGGGAAGGGCCTCCTTTAAGGACACCGGAAACTGAACGAATGAAGGAATTATCGTTTTGCTTGACAGCTGCCATCAAACGCTCATAGGTTGCAATGGAGGATGAAGGGTCTTCTTGGCCCAATACTCGCGCCAGTTGCATACTCAAATCGACAAATCGGCGCCGAAATTCTGAATAAGCCTGTCGAAGAAAACGACTGTCGGATTGTTGAAAATCATCAAAATTATGACGAATATCTTTGAATATTTTTGCGGAGTGCAATAAAAGTCTAGCCCCATGCAAGTATTGGCTCAAGCGAGCGGACTCTGCTTCTGTTGTTTCGTGAGTCTGCACCTCAGCAGTAAATTTGAATATCTGAGCTTGTAGTAATTTCAGTCGTTCGTATTGTTGAGATTGAGTCCTTCGGGTCTTCCTTCCTTCCTCTGTAGTATCCGGCCAAATTAGGGTTTGATCAATATTGAGAATCTGGAGATTATGTCGCATCGTCAATTCCAAATAGTGAGTCATTTCCTTTTCAACAGCAGTAATAGCGGGCTCGACTACCTCGGATGTCGTATGAATTAAATACCGGCTGACGGTATTTTTAGGGTCCGGTACCCAGTAAATGAGAAATCGAGCAAGGAGGCCGATGAAAGGGAAAAACAATAGGATACCCATTACATTAAAAAGGGTGTGAAAGAGCGCCAGTGCCAAAACGGGTTCTTGATCTACTGGCAGCAGGGCATTTACTGCTCCTGTTAGCAGGGGGAGGGCGAGTAAGGCAATGATTCCCGTCACATTATTAAAAATAAAGTGACTGAGAGCTACCCTCAACTTGATTTTTCCACCGCCAAGGGCGCCCAATAATATGGTGATGGTGGTCCCAATATTTGACCCGATGACCATCACAGCACCCATATCAAAAGTGATAATATTGGAGTATAAAGCGGTGAGAACTACAGCAAGGGTGGCCGAACTGGATTGCATCAAAGCGGTCAGCAGAATACCTAGCAACAGAAAAAACCAAAGGCCCATATCGACATAGTCTACGATATCCACCTGCTCAGCCATCATCTCGATACTCCCTTTCATGTGATCCAGGCCGAGAAAAAGAAAACCAAAACCCAATAACAACTTACTGAAATTGGCATATTTCTCAGATTGGCCTGAAAAAATCATACCGAGCCCTCCTACCCCTAATAAGGGCATAGCAATACTCTCAATCTCGACCTTAAATCCCACGCTGGCGACGATCCAGGCCGTTACCGTCGTACCCAAATTGGATCCGAGGATGACTCCAATAGCATTTGGCATACTCATCAGTCCTGCCCCTACAAAGGCCAGAAGCATAAGCGAAACAGCAGAACTACTCTGCAAAATAGCTGTAGATAAGGTTCCGGTCATCAAAGCCCGCCAACGACTCCCTGTATATCGACGAATCCATGCCTTAAATGCACGACCCGATAGCTTGCGGATGGATTCCTCCATCAAGTACATTGCAAAGAGGAATATCCCCAGTCCCGCTAAAAAACGCCATATGTCTAATTCACCCATCCTTTAAATCTACACAATTGCTCCTGTTCTGCAAAGATATTCTCCTTTTTCCAGCGTTTGTTTTTATTTAGATTGAGCCCAATTTGAATTTTGAGTGACCCATATCACTGATGAAATATAAACTCCTTATTAACTTTAAAGCATGAAAAAATCGATCGTCCTTCTTTTTGTTATTCTAGCAGCCATTCAGCCCGTTCTCTTGGGGCAAACGGCTTTTTCTTATGATCTAGAACTGAAACCCGTAACCATCCCAGACTTACCAGGCCTTCATTCCTATGCCCATGCGCAGCACGAGGGGCAATACCTCATCGTTGGAGGGCGACTGGATGGTTTGCACGCAAGGCAACCGTTTCGCTCTTTTCCAGCAAATCAAAATAATACAGATATCTATGTGGTGACGCCAAAAACGAAAACCGTTTCTAAAGTTTCTATCCTCAACTCATCTCCGAATATAGCCGAGCAGTTGCAGTCGACAAATATGAATTATTATCAGGATGAAGAGATTCTATACATCGTTGGCGGCTACGGATATTCAGAGCAAGAGGGAGACCACATCACCTTTCCCTTTCTAGCGGCCATTCAGGTCCCTCAAATCATTGAAGCCATAGAGCAAAATCGAGACATTGCTCCTTATATTCAGCAAATCGAACATCAGCAGATGGCAGTAACGGGAGGACATTTAGGGAAATTGGAAGATACTTTTTACCTTATTGGCGGACATCGCTTTGACGGACGGTATAACCCGATGAATATGCCTTCCTTCGTGCAAGAGTACACAGATGCTATTCGCCGTTTTGAGATGGAATGGAGCCCTGAGCAGCTTCAACTCAATGTAATCAATGAAGTCAAAGACCCCATTCATCTTCACAGAAGAGATTACAATCTATTGAACCGCCTGCTTCCCGATGGGGAGCGCGCCTTTGTCATTTCTTCCGGGGTGTTTCAGAGACAGGTTGACTTGCCATTTTTGTATCCCGTAGAAATCTATTCTGACGACTACTTCCCCCGTACCGATTTTAACCAATATCTAAGCAATTATCACAGCGCAAATGTCGCACTTTACGATTCTGCCACTCAACACATGGAATATCTTTTTTTTGGCGGCATGGCTCAATATTACTATGAAGATGGGGTGATGGTAGAGGACGATCAGGTTCCTTTCGTAAACACCATTAGCCGCATATCACTGAGCCCACAAGGTGATTTTACAGAATATGTGCTCGACCAAAAAATGCCCGGTTTGGAGGGAGCCTCCTCAGAGTTTTTGATAAATTCCGATCTAAGCGAAAGCCCATCCAATATTCTTACATTCAATAGCCAAGGGTCGGATACTCTTGATTTGGGTTACATATACGGTGGCATATACAGCAGAAGCCGCAACCCTTTTATGCAGAACAATACGGAGAGCACTGAAGCCAGAGATGTAATGTACCATGTTCGTCTCATTCCACGATCTACCAGCGGTATACCTCAGCGGCGAGTAGACCGCGAAAATCCCTTTCAGATGAAAGTTTTTCCCAACCCCACTTCAGATGTATTCACCCTACACCTTGAAGGGCCCACCTTTCAGGAAGCTCATTACTTTATCTCCACCCCGGATGGCCGATGGATAGATCGCGGCACACTTCGTCCAGCTGAACTCACCGAGGGCAAAATTCAGTTCGCCATAGACGCAAGCGTTGGTGCAAACACCCTTTTTATTACCATTGTATTGGACAATACCTATTATCTCAATGAAAAGCTGGTGCTGAATCCTTAAACTTCTTATATTATTCTTTTGGGCGATCCCCAGCCCTCGCACCGCTCGGGTCTGGGGCGGGCCATTCGGGGGTTCCGTCCCCCGCCAACAAGTTGGGGGGGACCGCCATCGCTGAGCTCGGCGCCCCTACTACCCCTATCGCAAAATACCAGTATACTCTCCCATCCTAATGAAAATTTTCCCCACGTTCCAGATGGAATCAAAGCAGGAGCCTATGGAAATGCACTGTCAATTATTATCTCCCTCCAACGGACTCTTTACTTATAACAGAAACACCATGCTCTTGTACATCCCATGTTCAAGGATGTCCTCCAGTTCAATTTCAGTCAGCAGCCTGCACGGAAAAGCCAATACCGGCAAAGGCATGGGAGGCTGAGGGTCCAGCCTTAGCTGCAGTTGAACCCCACAGGGCCCTATACCCCACTGAAAAAATCATAAACACCTCGGCGCCTTTGCCGTGGTAACATCGCACGGCGCTTTCCACTGCCGGCTCCAACAGGATGTAGTTTTTGGAATAGACCTTTTCGGTCATGGGGCGCTTGCCCCAACTCCTCCCTTTATTCGAGGAGTCGCGAGGAGCATCTAAGTGCAGTTCGTAAGTGCCCGCCCAGCCCACAGAAAAATTTGCGCGCAATTGCATCCAGCGCGTCCAGTATTCCCACTTATTAAGAAATGAAATTTGTGCATACTGCAACTGTGGCGAATCGCTTTCGTCCAATAAGGATTGATCCTGTACGTGCCCGATGAGATACACCATATTCACTCCTGAAGACCATTCATCTGTGATATACATCCGCAAATGACTCTGTATCCCCCGATAAGGATTTCCTTTTAAACTGGTCGAATAGTACAGAATATCCAAAGCCCCGGCTTTATTGCAAGTCCGAAAGGGTTTCTCTTGTTCTCCCTGGCCCCAAAGCATAAGCAGGGGAAAGGGCAATAATAGGAGTGTCAGAATAGAGAATTTATTCATGGTTGGACTTTGACATACAACGCAAAGTTTCCACCCATTCCGATAAATGCCTACCGCCTTAAGAAGAATTTAACGCACCGCAAGCCCCAATTCATCTCAGGATTTTATTCTGCCCCTGCGTGTTGATCAAACCAACTCAGGATAATAGCCGTTTTACGAAGGAGATTCGAGGGGCGTTTCGCAATCCCATGAGAAGCTCCCGGGATTCGTACCAGAGCACTCTCAACGCCCTGTATGCGGAGTGCTCCATAATATTGCTCTGTTTCGCTCATCGGCGTTCGGTAATCCTCTTCTCCCGTCATGAGTAAGGTGGGGGTTTTTACCTTACCCACCAGGGAAAGGGGTGAACGCTCTAAAAAGGCCTCGGGTTGATCCCACGGCTTTTCATCAAACCAATTGCGCACAAAGTGGGAATATGCATCCGCGGTCAATACAAAACTATACCAATTAATTACGGGCTTTACCACCGCTGCTGCCCGAAATCGATCGGTCTTTCCAATACTCCATGCAGTAAGTACACCGCCCCCGCTGCCGCCGGCGATAAATAATTGCTCCTCATCGGCCACGCCTCGATCGATCAGCTCATCGATGCCCGACATCAGATCGTCATAATCCTCACTGGGGTAATTATTGTTGATGTAAGCGGCAAAGGACTCACCATAGGATGTGCTCCCTCGAAGATTCATATAAAATACCAAATAGCCAGCAGCAGCCATCAATTGTAATTCCGCTGAAAAATGCGGACCATAGGCAGCGTAGGGCCCACCATGAATCTCTAAAATAGTTGGATAGGACTTACCTTTCTCATAATTTGGTGGATAGATGACCCAGCCTTCAAGTTTTTGCTCATCATAGCTGGAGGTGAAGTTGACCTGCTCAACCACGCCCAGCTGAATTCCCTGCAGGAATATCTCATTACAATTAGTGAGTCGTGTCGGTAAAGCACCTGATTCAATGCTCTTATAATACAGGTTTGCCGGTTGGTGGGGAGTAGAACGCGTATAGGCGATACTATTATCACCTCCCAGGGCAAAATCGCCGCCAGCATAAGGACGACCGAAAGAAGTGCCGCCCAGATCACTGACCACGGTACGATGACCGCCCTTGAGATGAACGAGGTCCAATGCGCCCATCCCGCGATCGGTGTATTGCACGATCAATGCCTCTCCGGAGTCTGTCCAGCGCGCTGACTCCGCCTGGCGATCGCGCTCCCAGGAAATCTTGCGAAGGTCTCCACTCGAACCATCGATTACAAAAAGTGCATTCCTTTGGTAGCCCAGCTCTTTATCCACGTAAGCCAGACAGAGAAAATCTCCCCCCTGACTCACATCCTGCAAGCTAAAGTGGTACACCTCATCTGTCAGCTGCTCCATGCGGCGATTCTTGAGATTGATCCGATACAATTGGGCTCGTTGGGGGCGCAAATCGACATCGGACTCCATCTGAGCAGCAAAAACCAGATGTTGACCATCGGGTGACCACTGGGGACTTCCATGGTCGTAGTTCTCATATGTCAGTTGTCGAGCCGCACCGCCGTTGGCATGAATGACAAAAATTTGCTGATGCCCGGAAGGCAAAAACC
>Ga0306912_1000440_pt1 | contig 24562 bp, 16 predicted proteins | sample AntRauFillE10628_FD_190443 | JGI IMG/M metagenome (GOLD analysis project Ga0306912, IMG submission 190443) | Saline lake microbial communities from Rauer Islands, Antarctica - Metagenome Filla E10 #628 (v2) (version 2) | ecosystem: Environmental > Aquatic > Non-marine Saline and Alkaline >... | reverse complement strand
ATTGTAAAGATCGTTTTCGATCTGGTCGTCAATCAGATTTTTTCTGTGCTTTGTGCTGAATATAATATGTGTGTACACCTTGGAACGTGATTGAGGCATGGGCAACGTTTTGTCTGGATTACGCCCTTTTCCCATAGGGATCACTTCGTGGCAGGGCTTTCATTTGTGGCCGGTGCATCTGGCATAGCGCGCTGCACTATGTTATTGACTTTGCCCTTTTAGGGCAAGCAAGTTCGTTGATGTAAAAATCATTACGTTTGTTTTGTCATGTACTGCGCACACAAATCAACCAAGAACCAACAATTTTGGCATTATTTTCATTACCCACACCGATCAACATAGAACCTAATTTGTTGCATATATAGCAATAAAACTCAACTGGAAAGAGATGTAAAAAATGGTTTTTGATTTGCAGCACCTATTTAATTAATAAAATTTTAACTACTCTACTTAAGGAACTTCACCTCATTTGAGTGTAAGTATGTACGTAATTGATATTATTAAAATCTTAAAAAGATGAAGAGAGGTTATTCAATCCTGGTATTTTCCATATTATTTGCAGTTTTAAGTAATAACTGCGAAAATTCTACTGGCGTACCAGTAGATGTAAAGTTAGAGTCTTTACTTTTAATAGGTACTAATGGAAATGGTACTGAAACCAATCCCTACTTACTAACTGTAGCGTTGAATGAGGTGATAGAATCAGAGATTAAAACTTCACCTATAGATTTTAAGTCTGACATTACTTTTGAGTTACTCAAGAACCAAAACGGTGAACTTGTTCCTCTAACCACAGATGATGATGCCCGCATAGCGTTTAGTCCCAACAATAGCGATTCTCTATTGAGCGTAAAAGGGGTGAAGCTGGGAGAGCAATATCTTCGAATTGGGCAGCAAGATTATTACCGTTATGCCTTGGTTACCATTATTGAACCATATTTTGATTACAGTAACTCCTTAAAAGTATTAGCAATAGGAAATAGCTTTAGCCAAGATGCTACCGAGTACTTATGGGAAATTGCAGATAATTATGGTATCCAAAATGTTACTATTGGCAATATGTATATCGGCGGTATGGATTTGGAAGGTCACTGGTCTAATGCTGAATCAAACTCTCCTAACTATAAATATTATCTTAAAACCACCGGAATTTGGTCTACTACAGAAAGTGTCACTATTAAAGACGCTATTTTAGATCATGATTGGGATATTATCAGCATCCAGCAAGTAAGTGGAAAAAGTGGTAGGGCAGAAACGTATGCTCCCTATTTAGAGAACCTCATTTCCTATATCCAGGATATAGAATCACAAAAAACTCCCCGAATTGCGTGGCATATGACATGGGCATATCAACAAAATAGCACGCATAATGATTTTGTGCATTACAATAGTGATCAACTAACCATGTACAATGACATTATAAGTACCGTGAAGTCTGAGATTGAGCCAAACGATAATATTTCTTTAACGATCCCCGCTGGGACCGCAATTCAAAATATCAGAACTAGTTACATGGGCGATAAGCTAACAAGAGATGGTTATCATTTGTCTGTAGACAGAGGACGCTTTACAGCCGGATTAGCTTGGTTTAAAACCATAACAGAATTTGATGTGAACAATATAACATACCGTCCGCAAGGCGTTTCCGAATTAGATTTACAATCAATTATACAATCTGTCAATAATACTTTTCAAGCTCCTTATGAAGTTACCGCTTCTACTTTTACTGAAGGTGAAACGGTGAATCTGGATGATCATAAACTGATAAGTATGAATTATGAATCAGGGTATTGGTATCCTTCCAATCACCAGATAACTTCAAATGCCAGTAACTCTAAATATTTTGTTGCCAGCGCAGTTAGGCTGCATCGCTCGCAGTTGCCTGTAGGTAGTATTCTGAAAATTGAAGAAGGGTATAAATACCGTAACGTGTATTACACAAATACTTCAGGGAGTACCTCAGATAACTCTCGTTCTGGTAATATATCGCAAGAATACATCACCATAGATGAATCTTGGTGGGCTGAGTACAATTTTGTTGGCTTTAATATTTCTAAACAGGCGAGCAACGCTGATGTCAGTAACGAAGTAGACAGCGTGGCAACCAAATTTTCTATTTATGGAACCAAAGACGCCGCAGATCTTTAAAAACTAAATGTTAGTAATTTATACAACCCCATTCTTTCCGGGCGGCATCTGCTATCATTCTCAACCACATATGAAGTAAGTATTTAATTTATTATTTCAGGACTCCCCCAACCTGTTCAATAATATTCATATCCTCATATCGCTGAATAGTCTTAGCATCAGCATGGCGTAGCCGGCGTTAAACAGTTTAGATTGGTACTCCAGCTCTTGTGTAGTTCTACACAGCAAGTATGTCTTAAACTGTGACTATTCAGATAGATTTTCTTTGGTAAGGCTCCTTTATAAGTGATGGCATCTCGATAGGTATATGATAGTAATTACTATCAGACCACTATGAGGAAGAAAAATTTGACCATTAATGCCTGCCCACAATCAGCTTATCTCAGTGTTCTGCCAAATATCGGGACGTAGCTCAGTTCGGTAGAGTCACGCGCACCGCGTGAGGGGTCGAGGGGTCGGTACGCTTGAAGCGTACTCGACCCGACAAAGGTTCAAGAGAATAAGTACATGAAAGCCTACACCTATATACTTTTCAGTGAATTCGCAAGAAAATACTACACCGGATCATGCGATGATCTAAAAAAGAGATTTGATCGCCATAACAATTCCAACGTTCCATCAACCAAATATGGTGTTCCCTGGAAACTTCTATGGTATCGAGAACTACTCTCGAGAAGTGAAGCTCGTAAACTTGAATTAAAAATTAAAAAGCGCGGTGCTAAACGATTTCTTCAAGACCTCTCCAAAGAATCATAATTGTCGTTGTATTTCAAAGTTTATACCCCTAATTTTCTTATCAACCAAATCGGGACGTGGCTCAGTTCGGTAGAGCACTCGGCTGGGGGTCGAGGGGTCGCAGGTTCAAATCCTGTCGTCCCGACACATCATAAATGTAAGTGATTAAAAAAATCACTTACATTTATTTTTTATCTATTACTCCCCAATTTCTCTTACTGATAAGAAGGTCAGTAGATGAGTATTTCCCTCAAAAAATTGATTAACGTAATCGAATGTGAAGATCTTGTCTTGGATAAATTTTCCGGAATGACTGAAAGAAAATTGTGTTCCCTTCAGGAAAGTAAATGTGATTACTTAGATTGTCCGAAATTTTATCAACCTATTTCCAACTATTTGCCCGTGTTCCAACTTCCGAACCAGACTTAAATTGAATAAGGGTCATAAATCAGACTGTCTGCTTTTAAGTTAATGCTTTAGATGCAGGCTGAACTTATTTTGTTTAGCGTTTAATAAAATCCCAATGAAAATAATTGTAATGCTGTGTTTATTGATGGGGATGACATCTGTTGTGCATTCTCAAACAATAACCATTATAGGTAAGCAAACTGAAGAGCCTTTAAAAGGTGCTGTGCTGATGAGCGAAAGTTCCCAACCACCTGTCGTTACGAATGCAGAAGGCCAAGCAGATATATCTGCTTTTGAGGGAGCAGAAACAATTCTAATACGATCCTTAGGCTATAAAACTGTGGTTTTTAGTTTTAGCCAAATCCAGGCATCAAATTTTGAAATAGCCTTGGAACAGTCAATTATGAATCTTGACAGGGTAGTGGTTTCAGCTACGAGATGGCGTCAATCCTCAGGGAATATTCCTTTAAGTATTGTTTCTATAACACCAGAAGAAGTAACGTTGCAGAATCCGCAAACAGCTGCTGATTTATTGGGTGCGTTTGGTAAGGTGTTTATCCAAAAAAGCCAGCAGGGTGGCGGAAGTCCGATGATCCGGGGATTTGCTACTAACAGACTCATTTACACCATTGACGGTGTAAGAATGAATACCGCGATTTTCAGAGGAGGTAATATCCAGAACGTGATTAATATCGATCCGTTTTCCATCGAAAGCACTGAAGTGCTATTTGGGCCGGGTTCGGTCATTTATGGTAGTGACGCTATCGGTGGGGTTATGAGTTTTCAAACGCTTACTCCGCGACTGACATTGGAGGACAAACCAGCTGTGACAGGAAGGGCAGAAACACGGTATTCCTCTGCCAATAATGAGAGAACCGGACATTTCGATTTTAATATCGGTTGGAAAAAATGGGCCATATTAACAAGTTTCAGTTCTTGGGATTATGACCACTTGAGGCAAGGGAGCAATGGTCCTGATGACTACCTTAAAGGGTACCATACACAACGGCAAAACAATCTCGACGTATTGATTACCCAGGATGACCTCTTGTTACAAGTTCCCACAGCCTACTCTCAAATCAACCTGATGCAGAAAGTACGTTTCAAAGCCAGCGAGAACTGGGATTTTCAGTACGGCTTCCACTTATCTGAAACATCATCTTTTGGAAGATACGATCGACACCTGAGGGAGAGAAACAGAACTGCGCGATACAGTGAATGGAATTACGGTCCTCAGAAATGGTTGATGAATAATTTATCAATCAGGCAAACGGAAAGTAATACAATTTACGATCAGATGACCCTGGGACTGGCTCAACAGTCATTTGAAGAAAGCAGGATCAGCCGCAGTTTTAATAGTAATACCCGTCAGAGGCGTACTGAAAATGTAGAAGCCTATTCTGCAAATCTTGATTTTACCAAAATTATCGGCTCCAGGAATACGATGTATTATGGTGTAGAGTATGTTTTAAATGATGTGACGTCAAAAGGCCGGGATGAAATTATTTTTGATAGCGTGATTAAGCCCGACTCCACAAGTGCCGGACCGAGCAGATACCCGAAGTCAACTTGGGAATCTATTGCAGTCTACGTAAATAAGGAGTTCAGGCCTTCAAGCCAGTTTACATTTCAGGGGGGTGTGCGTTATAATCACTTCATGTTAGAATCAGATTTTAGTAGTAACGCAGACTTTTATCCATTTCCGTTTAATACTGCTGAAATTGATAATGGAGCACTTACAGGAAGCCTCGGGGTTGTTTACAGACCCACTGAAAGTTGGGTAATTAAAACTAACGTTGGCACCGCCTTTCGGTCACCAAACGTGGATGATATAGGCAAGGTATTCGATTCTGAACAAGGGACTGTTGTGGTCCCAAACCCCAATCTTGAAGCGGAATATGCTTACAGTTTCGATTTAGGAATTGCGAAAGGTTTTAGCGACATGGTGAAACTTGATGTCACAGGCTACTATACCGTTTTAAACAATGCGATGGTGCGCAGGGACTTTCAAATTAGCGGCCGGGACAGCATTTTTTACGATGGTACTTTAAGCCGGGTGCAGGCATTACAAAATGCAGCTGTAGCTAATGTTTATGGTTTTCAGGCGGGTGTGGAAATAAATCTGCCTGTCGGATTCACCTTTTTATCTGATTTTAACTACCAGGTAGGTGAAGAAGAGCTGGATGATGGTACAATTAGTCCATCTCGTCATGCAGCCCCGCTGTTTGGTGTTAGCAGATTGAAATATCAAAGCAGCGACGTAACACTTGAGTTCAACACCATGTATCAAGGGGAAAAGTCACATGAAGATCTTGCTGTTAGTGAACAAGGAAAGAATGAAATCTATGCTCTGGATAAAAACGAAAATACATATTCTCCGGCCTGGTACACGCTCAATTTTAAATCAATGTATCAGTTCACCGAGACATTCAGTGTGAGTGCAGGTGTAGAAAATATTACGGACCAAAGATACCGGCCGTATAGTTCAGGCTTATCAGGACCGGGAAGGAATTTTATCCTGTCTCTGAGAGCTGAGTTTTGAGCCCCGGAAATCAAGCCAAAGGTCACGCTGAAGCCTATAAATTACTCTTTATGATCAGCCCAATAAGCTCAAAATAAATTGCATTAAAAAAGCAGTGATAAATATTTATCACTGCTTTTTTGCTTTTAGTTTGCAATCAATTCAGGCGAAGGGGACGTTGTTCGATCTCCTTGATCTGAGCAGGAAGCTCACCCTCAAAAACTTGAACTATCCGTTCAAACTGCTCATCTATTTGAGCAGAAAGATCCGTATAAACCTCATACTGTTGCTGAGTAGGGCGGCCATCACCGGTAGCCACTGTACTAGCTAATGAAGCTAATTTATTATTAAGTTTAATCGGAAAGTTCAGTACGTCTTGGTAGGATTCTGCTTTTGTTTGCATCAGTTCACCCTCCACTTCCTCCAGTACTTTCAGCACGGCATCCGCACGCTCCTGGATTTCTGTATCTTCGGCATTATCTGATTTTACATCATTGATCTGTGCTCGAACATCGCGAATCCGGTTGATCGTCTTGTGCGTGGTATCAAGCTTAGCGATAATGGTTTGGTGCAGGTCAAATTGATCCTGGAAATCTTGCTGTGTAGTTTCAATGCGTGGATCTTTGGTCAGATCAAAAGTCTCTGTTCCAACGACTTCATCATCAATAAGAAGTTGTACTTGATACGCACCGGGTATGGCTTTCGGGCCAACGGTTGAACCGGACCATAAGATCTGACGTCCGTCCAGGTCTGCCGCACCGGGATAACGCATATTCCACTCAAAAGTATTGTTACCTCCTTTAGTTGTAAGCGCATCTGAGGGAACATTGTGTTCTTCTTCATAGAATTCATCTGATTCTTCTACCGGATCCCCTTCTAATGTCTCCTTGCTGGAAAAGGTCCTGATCTCAGTACCATCAGATTCCAAAAACCGAAGTTTAACTTCCGCATCGGGTACGCTGTTAAGATTATAATAAACCACTACGCCGTCTTTAGGGTTTTCACCTAATGTTTCACCGGATTCAATATTACTGTGACTTCCAAACAGGTAGGTAGTTTCAGGTTTGAACAGATAATAATCAGAGTTTTTAACTTCATCACTTAACTGATGGAGCACTGAAAGATCATCTAAGATCCAAAAGGATCTACCCTGCGTTGCAATGATCAGATCTTTATCTCTGGCATGAACTGTTAGGTCAGTAATGGGAACAGCAGGTAAATTCAACTGAAGCGGCTGCCATTTATCCCCATCGTTGAAAGATACGTAGACACCGGTTTCGGTTCCTGCATAGAGAAGGCCTTGTCGGTTAGGGTCTTCTCTTATCACGCGGGTAAAATCTCCTTCCGGGATACCATTGGTGATCTTGGTCCAGCTTTCTCCATAGTTGTCCGTTTTATATAACATGGGCGAGAAGTCATCAAACTTGTATCTGTTGGCCGCTAAATAAGCAGTTCCCGCATCATGCGGGGAAGGATCGATGATACTTGCCATTGCTTCAGGCATTCCATCAGGAGTCACTTCAGTCCATGATTCTCCATTATCTCTGCTTACGTGAATGAGACCGTCATCAGCGCCGGACCATAAAACCCCTGGTTCGACCAAGGATTCTGCAAAGGTAAAAATCGTGTTATAATATTCAACACTGGTATCATCTTTGGTAAGAGGCCCGCCTGATTCACCTTGTTTGGATTTATCATTTCGGGTCAGGTCATCGCTGATATTTTCCCAGCTCATGCCATCATCATCAGACCGATGAACATATTGTGATGTGGCATAGAGAATATCTGAATTGTGGGGGGAGATGTAGATCGGGAAGGTCCATTGAAATCTATATTTCAGATCCTCTGCACCGGCACCCATAGGATTATCCGGCCAAACGTCGATACGATCACTTTGGTCGGTAAAGTCGTTAAATTTGTTGAAATAACCGCCATAACTACCACCATAGGTCACATTAGGGTCATCAGGATCGGGGGCAATATATCCGCTTTCGCCACCGGCTACAGGTGCCCAGTCTCTTTCAGTGATTCCGCTACCAGAAGTTCTGCTTAAAATACCTACGGTACTGTTATCCTGCTGTGCACCATATATTCTGTATGGAAACTGATTATCGGTAATAACCTGATAGAACTGAGCGGTAGCATATTTATAATATGATGACCAGCTTTCGCCGCCATTGTAAGATACCTGTCCGCCGCCATCATCCGCTACAACCATTCGGTTTCCATCATCAGGAGAAATCCACAGATCGTGATGATCTCCGTGAGGAGTGCCTATCCGCTCAAAGGAATTTCCGCCATCCGTAGATTTGTGGAATCCAACGTTCAGCACATAAACTTCATCTTCGTGGTTTGTGCCGGCAACAACGTGAGTATAATACCAGGCGCGCTGGCGCAGGTTACGATCGGCTGTAGTACGTGACCATGTTTCACCTCCGTCATCAGATTTAAATAATCCGCCATTATCATTTTCAATTATAGTCCAAATACGGTCTGAATTTAAAGGAGAAATTGCAACTCCGATCTTACCTGACATCCCCTTAGGCAATCCAGGGCGTTGTGAGATGTTTTCCCAGTTTTTTCCGCCGTCAGTACTTTTGTAAAGTCCACTACCTTCACCGCCACTCGACATTTCCCAGGGGTTTCTATAGGCTTCCCAAAGAGAGGCATATAAAATACGAGGGTTATTAGGATCTATTTCAATATCAACAGCGCCTGTATTTTCATTGTGGTAAAGTACACGCTCCCAGTTTTCTCCGCCATCAGTGGTTTTAAAAACTCCTCGTTCAGAGTTTCCTTCATTACCAAAAGCGTGGCCTAATACAGCAACCCAGGCTACATCTTCATTTTTAGGATGCACTACAATTTCACCAATAAAATGGGAATCGCCCAGGCCGATATGTTTCCATGTTTTTCCACCATCTTCTGAACGGTACGTTCCATCTCCGGCAGACATATTTCCTCTGATACAAGTTTCACCCATACCGGCATAAATAACGTTTGCGTTGGAAGGGGCAACAGAAATAGCACCAACTGAACCGGTTTTAAAATATCCGTCAGATACATTATGCCAGTTAATTCCACCATCGGTGGTTTTATAAACGCCGCCTCCGGTAAATCCGGTGTAGTACGTGTGTGGCTGATCGGCATGACCCGCAACGGCGACAGATCGTCCGCCACGGAATGGGCCGATATTACGGTACTCTAACTCCTGAAAATGTGTAAGTTCGTAGTCAGGATTCGATATTTCTTCGCCATGTCCGAATATCTGTGCTTGGGTAGTGGTCGTAGACACAAAGAGAAACAAAGATACTGCAAACATAAAAAGCAAGGAACAGAACGCTGGTTTTTTGTAGCTGTGTAGCATTATACTTTTATTTTATTAAATATTTAATTTTGCAGAGCTATTTGAATGTATAAAAAATAATATGGATTGCGCGTAAAAAAATGTGAACGCATATTGAGAGATCACAAACAAAAAATTAGCACTCCGGAATTGATTTTCGGAGTGCTAAAAGATCAGTTCAATAAACAGGCTTATTGATAAGCTGAATTTTGCTCTAAGTTTTCATTTGCATCAATATCTCTGGATGGTATTGGGAACACCTGTCGACCTGGGTTAGTCAATGATACAGGGTCACCATTAAGTCTATCTATACCGGTTAAAGTATTCAATGCATTACCGGTTCTTACCAGATTAAACCAGCGATGCCCTTCCTGAATAAATTCAATTCCGCGCTCATATTCGATAGCATTAAGAATTTCAGAAGCAGTATCTACTCCTGTGCCGGTTGTATCGGCAAGTCCTGCTCGATTTCTGACTTCATTAAGATCAGATAAAGCGCCCGTGAAATCAGGCGTTGTTTTACGAGTACGAGCTTCAGCTCTGTTCAGGTACATTTCAGCGAGCCTGAGAACCTGGATGTTATCATCACCACCGGCTTTTGCATATTTGGTGGAATAATAAGCACCAACATTTGCGTCAAAACCGATAAGGTCTCCTCGCTCATCATCCGGGCGGGAATTTACCATATCAACATACTCTTCGTGAAGCGCAATGTCACCACGACCACCACCACTTGAAGGGAAATACCAAAAGCGGATGTCATTTCCGTCGGTAGTATTATAGGTAAGTTCAAAAATGGCTTCTTCTGTATTTTCATTAGTGAAAATATCGGCGAAGTTTTCAACCAGGTCGAAACCAAAGTCATCAATAACTTCTGTGGCGTAGTTTTCAGCTCCTTCAAAATCTTCAGTGTATAGATCCAATCTTGAGAGTAAAGCTTTTACTGATGCATCAGAAGCGCGGTTTGGTGTGGAAAAACCGGTAGTTGCTAAAAGGGTTTCTGCCATTTCAAGGTCATCACGAACCTGTTGGTACGAATCCGCAATGGAAGCTTGAGAAGGGAAACTACTTTCATCAATTTGACGTGAAGGAGTAGTAACAATAGGTATTCCCTGATCACCATAAACTCCCTCAACACCTCCGAAGGTACGAGTCAGATCAAAAAAGGCGAGTGCCCGAATAAAGTAGGCTTCACCAAGTATTTGATCTTTTACAGTTTGAGGAATATCCTCGATGTTCGGTACTTCAGCAATGATATTATTTGCGTGGTTAACGGCAGAATACATTTGCTCCCAAAGGTTACGTACCTCTAAGTTACCTGCAGATGTTACATAAGTATCCATTTCCCGGTAGAAATCCCAAGTTCCGATACTTTGGGAAATGTCTGAAGACACATCGCCAGAGATCTGCAGGTTACTCCCATAATAATTGGTTGATTGCAATTGACTATAAAGTCCGTTAAGTGCTGCTTCAGCACTTTTTTGGTCCCTGATAGCAATTTCGTCGGATATTGCTGTTTGCGGCTGTTGATCTAATACATCGCAACCTACCGCGAACACCAATGTAATAAGTAGATAATTTTTAAAATTTTTCATGATCAAAAATATTTTCTATTAAAATGAGATGTTTATACCGCCAATGATAGACCTTGCCTGAGGCATGGTATAAAACTCAATACCCCGTGTTAGGGGCGAGGTAGCAGTTGCTGTAACTTCAGGATCTAAACCACTATAGTTAGTAAATGTCAAGAGGTTTTGTCCGGTCGCAAATATGCGGACACTTGAGATACCTGCTCCAAGTTTGTTTAGTAGCTCAATAGGCACAGTATAACCTACAGTTGCATTTTTTAGTCTCATGTAAGAACCATCTTCTACAAAGCGTGATGGACGTAAGTTACCGGCGTAGTTGGCGCTTGTCATTCGGGGAACCATGGTTTGATCTCCCGGTTGTTGCCATCGGTCTAACTGTGAACTCAAATATCCGGTGTTACGTGTTCCTCCGTGCTCCTGGAAAAATCTGTTCCAGTTAAGTTGATCGTTTCCATAGCTGTACTGGAAGAAGATGGAAAAATCGAATGCTTTATAGTTCACCTTGTTGGTGATTCCTCCAAATAAATCAGGATTAGCGTCTCCAACAATTTTTCTGTCCACATTTGGGTTGAAGGTACCGTCTCCGTCAACATCAGTGAAAATTGGTTCTCCTGTATCGGGGTCTACTCCAATTTGCTCATGGAAGTAGAAAGAATACATTGGGATTCCCTCTTCATAACGGTATATATCACGGTTATAAACATTGAATGGCGCAGCAAGTTTAAGAATCTTGTTACGGTTTCCGGCAATGTTGAACATTACATTCCAGTTCAAATCAGTGGCTTGGATGATATCTGCGGTAATTCCAAACTCCAATCCTTTATTTTCTAACTCTCCGAGGTTCTGTACAAGCTCGCTAAAACCTGTAGTTATTGGTACGGGTACAGCAAGCAAGAGATCTTCTGTTTTCTTGTTGTAGTAGTCGAAAACTAAATTTAAGCGGTCATCAAACAATCCGATATCAATGCCGATATCCAACTGCTTGGTTGTTTCCCATTTAAGATCGGGATTACCAAGCTGATTAGGACTTGTTCCGGGGCTGTCTCCATAACTTTCGCCCCCCCAAAGACCGCGAGCCTGGAAGTTGCTAATACCACTTTGATTACCTGTTAAACCATAACTTACACGCAGCTTCAGTTCGGAAACCTGATCTATAGTGAAGAAATCTTCTTCAGAAACAACCCATCCCAAGGCGCCTGAGGGGAACGTACCCCAGCGATTATTTTCACCAAATCGTGAAGAACCGTCTCTGCGAATAGTGAAAGTTGCCAGATATTTGCTGTCATATTCATATTTCAAACGTCCAAAGAAAGATGCGATTCCCCAAACAGTGCCTGAAGAGGATGCAGATTGCACAGCAGCATCCTGAACTCTTCTAAAGTCATTGCTTGGAAACTGTTCCCCTTCGGCAGTAGTACGCTCAAAATTGGATTCTTCAATACTGGTACCCAACAGGGTGCTGAAGCTGTGGTTAGTTCCAACGTCGAACAGATAACTAAGAGTGTTTTCACCCGTCCATGTTTGTATTACAGCGACCGATGAAAGAGCACTTCCGTTTACTGCAGCTCCGTTATTCAAAAAGGTATTGTCATATCGATCTTCTTTGATCTGGTTATAATCCAAGCTCCAGCTGGTTCTGAAAGTCAAACCGGGCTGGAATTCATAATCAGCAAAAACATTACCGATAAGCCTGTTAACATCCATATTGAAATCTACTTCACTGGCCGCAGCAAGAGGGTTTTCGAAAATACTGAATTTAGTATAGTTGCCGTCATTATCGAAAACGGGTAGATTGGAAGGAATGAAGTATACTCCACCAAGAACGCCGGTAATATTATCATTATTTCGAGCTCTGTTACGATTTGAGAATGAATACGTGGTGCTGGTTCCAATAGTAAGTTTTTCAGAAGCGAGAATATCCAGATTTAATCGAGCACTGTTTCTGGTGTAAGTAGCAGGCTTTACAACTCCATCCTGATCGAATACTGAACCAGATACAGAATACTTAACCGCTTCATTTCCACCACTAATTGAAATGTCATAGTTCTGCACAACTCCTGTTCTGAAAACCTGATCTGCCCAATCGGTATTCGTTGCATTAGCAGGATTAGCATATGGCTCAGATTCACCATTATTACTTGCTGCCTCGTTCATAAGCATTTCAAATTCAGGCCCGCTTACGAGGTCAGGCATATTAACAGGCTCTTCAACTCCTCTGTACATATTTATATTAACACGTGGTTCTGTAAATCCACCACGTTTTGTCGTTATTAAAACGACGCCGTTTGCCGCACGTGCCCCATATATGGAAGTAGCAGAAGCATCTTTTAAAATTTCAATGGATTCAATGTCTGATGGGGCAATGTCTGCCAAAGCACTGGTAGTTTCTCCACCAAGTCCTAATCCGTAACTTGCTGTTTGAATAGGTATTCCATCGACTACATATAATGGATCACTTCCTCCCGAAATGGATGAGGTACCTCGAATCTTCACGAATATACCACCACCGGGAGTACCCGAATTGGCACTTACCTGAACACCTGCAGCACGACCTTGCATGAGCTGGTCGGTACTGGCGGAAGGTGTATTTGCAATTTCTTCAGCTGATATTGAGGAAATAGCACTTGTAAGCGTTTTACGATCTTGCTCACCGTATCCTACTACAACTACATCTTCTAACAGCTGGACATCTTCATCGAGTTCCATGTTGATGGTTTCTCGGTTACCAACTACAATTTCCCGGGTTTGAAAACTGACTGAACTAAAAACGAGTACTGCGTCAGAATTCGAAACTGTAATCTGGTAATTCCCGTCAGCATCAGTAGATGTACCGTTAGAGGTGCCTTTTTCCAGCACTGTTATGCCGGGAAGAGACCCGCCATCAGCAACTGAAGTTACTGTCCCGCTAATTGTTATTTGAGCATATGAAACAGCAGTAAAGACGAACATAAATAAAAAAAGGCATGCCAACTGCCATGCCCTGTTCATTACTTTTAATAATTTATTTTTTGAGGTCGATACAGTATTACCTGTATCCGGTTTGTATCTGTTCATCATATTGGCATTGATTAATGATTGTTGAGAAGCATTTCAAAAAAAATAAGAAATTATTACACGAAGTAATTATTTACTTATTGTTTTAATATGAGTTAAAATATTTCATAAAACCTAAAACATTTTAATTAATTCAGAGCCCAAACCACAAAAAAATTAATAATTTTTGGATCTACAGGAAAGTTTATGGGTCATTCAATGTGAGTATATCTTTCACCGAAAAAATAATGAGTCAGATATCCGAATTATTTGAACATGTTTTTAACTTTGTGCCGATTGGCAGGTGACAAAAGTTGAGGTGGATGATGCGTCCAGCCAGATGGAGGTTCATAACGTTGTCTATATACTTGTGTGTTGTGATGTCAAGGAAGAAGCAGGGAAAAAGAAATATTGACATATGCGATGAAAGACAATGTTTCTGTACCTTTGGAAATTGAGGGTTTGCCAGAGTCATGCGCACCGCGTGAGGGGGTCGAGGAGTCGGTACGCTTGAAGCGTACTCGTCCCGACTTAAATAAAGCCTTCAAATTGCATACAGATGTTATTTGAGGGCTTTTTTTGTTTGCTATTTCGCCCTTTTCAAATTATTCGATTGCAATTCAGCACTTTGTTTCACCAAAGGAAAATATATGGGGTCTTAAAGCTATATTATTCAATGGTCTAAACGCTTCTATATGATGGTGAATTATTTGCAGAGAGAATATAATAAGAATGAATGCTTTTGGTTAAGATAGGAGTGCATTGTAGATTGTATTAGCAATGTATTCCATTGGAATAAATTTTATAACTTGACACACATATTAAAATGAAGAAGATTGCCATCACACTTTCACTTTTTCTCCTAATCGTCATCACCTTTGGTTGCTCCCCCAAAGTCTCAAGAATTAATACCGACCAGGAAATAGATTTAAGCGGCCGATGGAATGATACAGATTCGAGATTGGTATCCGAGCAAATGATTCAGGATGCTATTTCAGGGCAGTGGCTTTCGAATTATAGTGAGAATCACAACCGCAGACCATTTATAGTCGTAGGCACTGTGAAAAATAAGACGAGCGAACACATTAGTGCGGAGACTTTTATAAAGGATATCGAGCGGGAGATACTTAATTCGGCTAAAGCCAGAATCATTCAAGGCGGTACGGCCAGGGAAGAATTGAGAAGAGAACGTGATGATCAACAGGATTATGCTTCTTTGGCCACAATGAAAAAATGGGGGCAAGAGCTGGGGGCAGATTTTATTATGCAGGGTACCATCAACTCTATCACGGATTCCAATAAAAGGCAGAAACTCATTTTTTATCAGGTTGATATGGAACTCACCGATGTGGAAACAAGTGAAAAAGTCTGGATAGGAAACAAAAGGATCAGAAAGGTAGTGAAGTAGCCAGAGATTTATTGGATGACGATATTCAAAAGATTATTGGGCGTTTTCGGGATCTTTGCTTTAACAGCCATTGTCGGGTGTGCAACTTACCATCAATCCACATTAGACTTTCAAGAGCACTTTGTAAAAGGGGAGCTGGAACAGGCCAACCAAACGCTCGACAAAAATAAAAAGGCCAGGAAAGGTAAAAACAGGCTGCTCTATTTCCTCCAAAAAGGTGTAGTCCTTCAGATGCTAGGCGAATTTGAAGAAAGTAACACCTATTTTGAAAGAGCATATATTTTTTCCGAAGACTATCGCCAAAATTATGCTGAGCAGGCTGCAGCTCTCCTGATCAACCCGTCGGCCAAACCTTATCTTGGTGAGGACCATGAATTAGTATTGATTCACTATTACAAGGCGCTGAACTATCTGCAAATGGAACAATATGAGGAGGCGCTGGTGGAGTGCCGGAGAATTAACAATAAGCTCAATGAATTAAACGATCGTTACGAAAATCGGAAAAACCGCTATAAACGAGACGCGTTTGCAATGAATCTCATGGGCATTGTTTATGAGGCATCCGGAGATATAAATAATGCTTTCATCGCATACAGAAACGCGTATGATGCGTATGTGGAAGACTATAATGAATATTTTGAAACGGATGCGCCGAATCAGTTAAAAACCGACCTCTTGAGAGCGGCACATCTAAATGGGTTTACCGAAGAGTTGGAAAGGTTTGAGCAAAAATTTTCGATGCAGTATCAGCCACGTGAGAGCGAAGGCGGTGAACTGATATTTTTTTGGCATAATGGCCTTGGGCCCATTAAGAGTGAATGGAGTCTCAACTTCTTCATAGTCAAAGGACAGGGAGGAGTTGTAGTATTTGCAAATGAAGAACTGGGATTGAGCTTCCCCTTCCCACTGGCTGTCGTGGGTGAAGGATCAGGTGGTTTGGGCGACTTGAAATTTATTAGGGTGGCCTTTCCGAAATACATGGAAAGAAAACCCTATAATCAGAGCGCTGAACTGACACTGGGTAATACAACATATAAGCTGGAAAGGGCTGAGAATATAAATCGGATTGCTTTTACAACACTGGATGACCGTATGGTGCGTGAATTTGCCAATTCGCTGCTGAGACTTGCCTTCAAGCAAGTAGCGGAAGGACAAACCCGAAAACTGAATCAGAATTTGGGTGCCTTGCTATCAGTGATTAATGCTGTATCAGAAAAAGCAGATACCAGAAATTGGCAGACTCTCCCCTATGAGATTTCTTATGCCCGTGTACCGCTTAAAAAGGGGAGTAATAATATAACTTTAACGACCTATTCTTCCAGGATGAACCGGCAGGGTTCCGAGAATTTTGAATTCAAAGCAGAAAGTGGCGAAACGATATTTCATATTTTCCATTCGCTGGATAGCATTCCGGTAATTCTTAATTGATTCGCCTTTTGGTAAGGTTTCAAAGTTGGGAGATAAGGTGAAACTGATTACGCTGATTTATCTGAACGTTCTTGAACCCATATTCATCACAAAAGAAAAGGATCTACAGGAAAGTTTGTGGATAGAGGTCTAATGTTCCAAAGTAAAACAGAATAGTAGTTCGAAAAACCTCAATGGTTAGCGATTCCCTTTGTAGTGGATTTACCCTGTTGAATCTTATTAAAAATGTAACATGGTGCTGAACAAAACAACCTGGTAGAGTACGTAGCGGAGCGAAGTTCCTGCCAGGTTGTGAATTGGGGAGGATATTTGTTGCTACAAAAAAATAAGAGCAGACAATCGCGACTCTTGCAGGAGCCCACGCGAACTGCAAAGAAAAATTGTAACGATAAAACTGGCACGCGTGGCCACTCTATGCCAGGTCGCTGAAAAAACAACCTCAACTACTTACCCACAAACTTTCCTATAATCCAGAGAAAAAAGAGACCACTCAATAGAATGATCTCTTTTAAATTGATGATCTGATAAAAAGTCATCTGCTAATTATAATTCACCGTCACGCTCCCGCCTGACGTCCGTGCTGCCAGCATCGGACCGCCATTACCAACTGTTCCGCTCACTCTGTTTCGTTCAGAACTACCGGTAAAATTTCGGAGTTCTACATTTACCCGATTGCCGGAAAGGTCCATCTCAAAATTTTCGGTCTCCGGCATGTCTACCGTGATACTTCCACCGCTCGTCCGAAGATCAATATCTTCACTGAACTCTGTTAATTGTGCCCGTATACTGCCACCGCTGGTTCGTGCCGATATGGCGCCGCTTACATTTTCGAGGAGGATGCTTCCACCGGATGTGCTGAGTTCTGCAGGACCTGCGAGGCCGTCAGCACGGATTGATCCGCCGCTTGTCCGTCCATTAATAGTCCCTTCTACGTCGCGAAGAGTAATACTGCCACCGGACGTTCTGAGGTCGGCATTTCCACGGATTGACTCAGCCGTAACGCTTCCTCCGCTGGTTCTGAGAGACACATCGTTTGCAAAATTTATAGCCGTGACCGATCCACCGCTTGTGCTGCCATCAACAGTTGCCGTTGTGGGTGCATGCACCACAAAAGAGACAGATACGTTTGATCCGGTACGAAACCAGCTCCCAACGCCTCTGCTTTTTCGTTCAGCACTCGCCGTTATGCGGTTTCCATTCTGACTTATATCTATTTCAAAATCATCAAGGTCGAAATCGGAGGGAGATAATGTTCTGCCACCCCTTCTTACGATCATGTACACACGGACTTCGTTTTCAGAGTGACCCTCAGCCATGATCGATCCACCTGATGTTTCTATTTCAATGGTTGGATTTGCATTGACATTAAAAATTTCAGTTCTGTAAGCGTCATCAATGTTTTGTGCATTCAATGAGCCGAAAAAGGCTATAATTGTTGCAAAAACACAGATTAGAAATTTTGATAATTTCTCCATTTCGACAGTGTTTATTTATAGAAAATTGTTCAAGATATAAGCATACGTTAGCATTTTAATGTTTGTTTCGAACAGAACCTCATCAAACGAAAAAATGTTATTGTAGAGCCATGTGAATCATGAGCAAGTTCAGTAATTTACTATCAGATTTAAAAAAAAATTATCTGCAGTTATGAAATTACCGTTTGTGTTGGCAAAGAGATTTGTTGCAGGGGAGACGTTTGACCAGTCAGTAGCGAAGGTTCGTAAACTTAACGAGTACGGCATAAAAGTGACACTTGACCTTCTTGGTGAGAATGTGAAAGATCGCAGAACGGCTGATGACACCGTGGAAAGCTACATAAAGCTTATAGAAAATATTCAAAAAGCGGGACTGAAAAGTACGATATCCATCAAGCTGACGATGCTTGGGCTTGACATAGACAAAGAATACTGCAAAGAGAATCTCTTTAAGCTGCTTGATGTTGCCCGGGAGCACGACTCCTTTGTGCGTATTGATATGGAGGGTTCAGACTATACACAGTTAAGTATTGATCTTTTCAAAGAGGCGTTTAAAGAGTACGGAAAGCATGTTGGGATTGTGATACAGGCTTACCTGCATCGAAGCAAAAACGATATACCTGAATTAGCGGAGATGGGAGCGGATATCCGCCTGTGTAAAGGCGCTTATGGTGAGCCGGAACGTGTTGCCCTTCAGAATATGCCGGCTATACGCGATGCATTTAAAGAGTACGCCAGGATTTTACTCGAAAAAACGACCTACCCCCGAATGGCAACCCACGACAATGAGCTTGTTGAATGGATTAAGACGTACACCCTTGAAAATAACCTGGGCAAGTCACGGTTTGAATTCCAGATGCTCTATGGTTTACGTGAAGAAACAATGATTGCATTGACCAGGGAAGGGTATAATACGAGGGTCTATGTGCCGTATGGCACCATGTGGTTTCCCTACTTTAAACGGCGTCTGCTCGAAAGAAAAGAGAATATATTTTTTATAGCCAGTACGATGTTCAAAAAATAAGACCGGTCTTTGGCTTTAAATGCTGACTGAAAAATATGATCTGCTTAGTTTAACTCAAGGGGTTGAGAGCCTTCCTGAATATCCAGTGTTGTACGGTCGATTTCAGCCAGATAATGGAGGTTGTTCACACGGTCGTACCGAATATAAAAGAGGCGGTTTTCGCTCAGAAGATCAATCGTGCCGTAAATTGAAGTGCTGTCCACAGAAAGCATAATATTACCGGTATATGGATCAAGTAGAGGCCCGGTTAATGTTTTTATTTGTTCACCTACCGATTGATTTCTGTTTACCCGCGCAGAGATCATAAGATTCTCATCAAGAGAAAAATGAAGAATAGTTCCGGGCTGGTAGGCTCTGATAGTGCTCAGCGACTGAGAAGGTGCAATAGAAGAATACGCCAAAACAGAGGCCTCATCCAGAGTGTCCGGAAGTTGGAGCATGTTTTCTGCAGGCCGCGTCTGGTTGAATAGTAGAGAATCACCGGACTGTATCATTAACTGAGGCAGTCCGGATATTTCATCCTTTTCCGTTTCGATTGGCGGTTGATCACCACCGTTACCACAGCCTCCAATTAAAAAACAGGCAATAAATACACATGTTGTAAAGAAAGCAGTTGCTGCAGGTTTCATATAGGTCACTAAATTATTTGATCAAAATCATTTGACGGGTCAGCGTCTGTTCCGGTGTCTGAAGCCGATACATATAGATACCGCTCGAGAGCCCGCTGGCGTCAAATGTATGCATATGACTTCCTGCATTTAGTGTTCCGTGAACGAGTGTTGCCACTTTTTGCCCGGTAATGTTAAACACTTCCAGAGTTACATCGGCAGCTCGGTTTAGAGTGAACTGGATATTTGTCGTTGGATTGAATGGATTTGGATAGTTTTGCGAGAGCCCGGGTCGCTTTGGCACTTCCTGAATAACCTCTGATGATGTCGCCAATTCAATAGTCGCTGAAATCGGAACTTCTATGACCGGGTTGGCAGGATCATTACTTTTTACTTGAAGCACGGTTTCATAGCTGCCGGTTTGTACATCTTCTGCTGTTAGAGTCAGTTCAACAGATTCTAACTCTCCGGGAGCTACTACGCCGCCGAATTTCTGTGCTGTAAGCCAGTTGAATGGTGAATGAACACGTTCAACACGAATATTATCAATATCCATGTAGGCACCGCTTACTTTATTTCTCTGGCCGAAATAGATGTAGTCAGGTTTTCGTCCTAACGTATAGGGGTTGGATGTGATAAGAGCGCCTTCAAGATAGTAATCCACAGTACGGTTATTGGGATTATATTTGATTTCCATAGTTCTGTAAGATCCGTCTGACGGGAGCGTAGCATTCGCGAATAAGAAGGATCCTTCTCCCTGTTCATTTCCAGATCGTGCGAAAATATTACCACCTGAAATAATGACTCCGGATGAGATAATGCCGGTGCTTCCATCAAATATATAGACGTCGAACGTTTCCCCGCTTCCGCCAATGATTAGATCCTGCGTGGCGATATCGAAGGATACGATGTATTCGCCCATTGGTTGGGGGCCAAAAAAAGGAGATCTGGAAAACATAGAACCTGACGCTTCGGGGCGTCTTGGAAGCCGAAGATGCCGGGTACCGTCTGAAGGATTGTCACTTGAAATCTCAAACGGGGTTGACTGCGCGAAAGAACGCCAGCCGACTTTTGCAGGAAAATCACCGGTCTGAAACCCCTCACTGGCCTCGAAACTTGTTGAAAATACAACGCCGGGTTCATTTAACTGAGTAAATGATCTGCTGGAATTTGGAGTGAACGTATCCAGAACAGGAACGGCAGACATCGTGAGGCCGGTCTGCTGTTTTGATGCAGCAATGACACCGCTCTCAATGTCAAAATCAAAGTCCCACATCAAGTCGCTGGCGCCGTTATTCTGAATTGTTACAGGCACTGTAACAGTGCTATTTTCCTGGTTGAGCTCAGCGCTTATTGACGATTCATCAACGCCGATTGAGGGGGCATCAACAATGGATGTCCGGTACGAGGCAATAACTCGTTTGATTTCGCGCATGCTGCGTGCGTTGTCAGATGGGCCTGCCTCCGAATTCGAGGTTATTGGGTAACCGGTTGGTGATCCGGAAAATTGTACACCCGGGTTTGAAAAGTAAGGAATTGATGTGAAGCCGCCTTCACTATACGCCATTACAGTGGCATATTTAGATGCGTTAGCGCTGAAGCGGTTGCCGGTTGAGTAAACAAATAATCCTCCGAAGTCGTCGGCACCTGCACTACTTTGATTTCGGGCATGTGAGTTCCCTGTATTGTGGCCAATTTCATGAATCAGGGTATAATTTGTACCAATTTGTTGAACCCGATTAATTGAAAATGCTGAATTTGGAGACCCGAATGTTGAACTGTTAACCCATGCAATTCCACCTGTATTGGGTTCACTCAAAACTGCAGCCACAACATCAGCGCCGTACTCATCGCGGAGTTCGTGAACATTTCTAAAATAACCGTCATAATCCGACTCTTGACAATTGCTGGGCTCTCCACCCGAGCAGAGATTAAAGGGATTGTCATCATCCCGGGTCAGGCGCCTCAGATGATCACCAGAAGAGACATATCCGAGATCACTTTCACTTAGTTTGTCAATTGAATCTCCGCTGTACCCGGTCTGATAGTAGTGAACAAGCCTCAGCTTTATGTCAGTTTCACTGTTATCCAATGCGGTTTGGGATAGAACCATTGCTGATGAGATGACGTTATCGATTGAATTGTAAGATGTGGATTCTGCCCACGTTTTGGCGTTTCCGGAATACACAATCATAACATCAATTGAAATTTCATCAGAGAGCGAGCCGGTCATTGCGGCCGTACTGGGTACTTGAGTTTGGAGATCGGTAGACGCGGACGATTTACCCAGGGATTGCACGTTGATTATCGATTGGATATCATGGTCTACCTCGTGAATGGAGCAAAACTGTTCATCGTCGTAAAATGATGAGGATTTTGACACGTAATTTTGCGAAACCTGATCATCATACTCAAAGAAGTATGTTTCTTCATGCGATTTGTGAAAAAGGCCGAACAAACTTCCATTGGAATAGGTAAAAGAAAACGTGTTCTCAGGGTGTTCAATATCTCTTGTAATGAAGGAAGTAGTTGTCGGAGTATAATTTTCAACTCTGTTTACTCTAAAAATGGTGGAGGATTCTGCGGTCACTTCTATTTCGATATAATCACCGGGATTAATATCAGGAAAATTAATTTGGCTGTCGTTTAAAGTGAAGAATTGTCGCTGCTGATTAGCTCCCGACAATGTTGTTGCAGATACCTGTTTAGACTGGCTATCTATTGAATTAAGTTTAAACAGTTGTTGTCCAAGAACGGCCGGAGTGGTTATATACATGAACGAAAGCAACGTTATTATAGCAGAGAATAATTTCATAATAGTTATTTCTTCAGAATAATAGGGATACAGTAATTAGTGGTAAAAATTCTCAGAGTCAAATAAATTAGAACAGTTTAGTATTAAATATATCTTATGTTGTGGAGTTATCGCTCAAAATTTATTCTTTTAAACTCAAAGCCTTCTCAAAAAAAAAGACCCGTAGTGTGGTGGTTTTATGAATGAAACAACTATTTCAAAGTTTAAATCGGCCGGTACACTACTTCTATTTCTGTTCATATGCTTTGGTGTGGCATGGACGGGTGCTCAGGTCTCCCCCGGTATCGCCTCTTCAGAGTGGTACGATCAATTGAATAAACCGGATTGGAATCCTCCGGCCTGGCTTTTTGGACCGGTTTGGACATCTCTCTACATTATGATGGCCTTTGCGGCTTGGCGGATATGGAAACTGCTTGGGTTCACCGACGGAAAAACAGAACTCTCATTGTTCACCGTTCAGCTCTTATTAAACGGACTCTGGTCACAACTGTTTTTTAACGCTCAGAATCCTGGCCTCGCGTTTGCAGAGATTCTGTTGCTCCTTACATCAATTATAATAACGACGGTGTATTTTAACAGGCAAGACAGGATGGCGGGCTGGCTGATGGTTCCATACATCCTTTGGGTATCCTTCGCTACAGTCCTGAACGGCACAATCTGGATAATCAATTAGATATAAATTTTTAGTTTTAAGTGTTTAGTTCTGAGTGAGAGAGCTTGTAGATGCCTGCCCCCGTCTGCACGGTGTTTCTGAGGGTTGACGGGTTATGGTGATTTTTTAGGCATCAACACCTCAACACTTAAAACTCAACACTCATAAATCATCTACGAAAACCGATCTGCTAAACGGTTAATCAGGTAGCTACTCTCTTTCAGTGCCTGGGTAGCAAATCTTCCAAAAAAGTCGGTGACGGCTTCAAATTCTCGCACAAACCCCTTTTTATCATCATTTTCAACCATCGAGATGAGACGTTCATGATGCTTGAAGAATGAGACAAGCAGTTCACGCCGCTCCTTATTCGCAAACACGATATCTGCATAGAGCTCAGCATCCTGCGCAAAAATCCGGCCGGTCATCATCAGCTCAGCACGGTAGACCGGGCTCGAATAATCCAGCATTTGATGCGGGTCGAGATCGTACTCTTTCATAAATGAACCGTGCAGGAGCGCAACAAAGTGGCGGAGTCCCTGAACAAGATTCATCACGTGATCATGATTCCCGGGGTCGGCCTCAATAACATGCATTCCCCAGAGTTTACACTGCTCCCGAAACCAGTCACTGGCTTCCGGCCCTCTGCCCTCGCAAACCACCATCAGCTGCTTTGACAGATTGGGAACATCCGGACCGTGCATAGGGTGCAGGCCGATCACCGGCCCCGGATGAGAGTCGAGCATGGCCTGTAGAGTCTCAGTTTTGTTACTGGTAAAATCAGCCAGGATTGTTTTTTCATCCAGCTTATTGCTGAGTCGTTCTATGACCGATACGGTTAGATTGATAGGAACCGTCACAATCGCAAGGTCCAGTTTTGGGGCGATCTCCTCAAGTTCAAACCAATTCCCTTTATCAATACTGTAGGTGTGATGCCCGCTTTGATCGGCCACTTTCCTGTAAAGAGACCCCATGCCTCCCTCTCCTCCCACAAACAAAATATGTTTTGGGTCAGATGTGGCCCGGGGAAATGTATGTGTGGATTGTGTAGCTCGTGAGGCTGACATAATCATTCGCAAAAAATCTTCAGCCCAGTCAGGATCCAGATCTCGTGCCTCAGCCATGCTGCGGAATTTTATACTCTTTTGCTCCTCCCGTTCGGCCACAAATACCGGAAGCTGGTTTTCTATCTTGTACTCAATCACTTCTCGGGATACCCTATTACGCTCATTCAGCAAATCAAGAATCTGCTGGTCTATTTTATCAATTTGATCTCGCTGAGAAGAGAGGTCTGAACTGTCTGACATGATTTTATAAACGATTTAATGGGAAATGTAAACTGATGAAACGCGGGTCCGGAAATTATTGCTAATCA